>SXGU01382160.1_pt1 | contig 93252 bp, 89 predicted proteins | sample 3174531 | NCBI WGS metagenome assembly SXGU01 (sample SAMN11356863, study PRJNA531348) | freshwater metagenome | isolation source: freshwater sample F1-140 | place: China: Fuxian Lake, Yuxi | collected 2017-12-25
GCGCTTCGCCACCGGAGAGCGTCGGCGCTGGCTGGCCAAGTCGAACGTATCCAAGTCCAACATCGACGATGGTCTTGAGTTGACGTGCAATTGTCGGCTGTGCGGCGAAGAAATCGAGTGCCTGCTCACATGGAAGGTCGAGAACTTCGGCAATGTTCTTGTTCTTCCATGTGATGTCGAGTGTGTCTCGGTTGTATCGAGCACCTTTACAAATCTCGCACGGCACATAAACGTCGGGAAGGAAATGCATCTCGATCTTTAGAGTGCCGTCGCCCGAACAAGCTTCGCATCGACCGCCCTTGACATTGAAGGAAAAACGACCGGGCTGGTAGCCGCGGATTTTTGCCTCATTGCTAGTGGCGAACAACGTTCTGATCTTGTCGAACACGCCTGTGTAAGTCGCGGCGTTAGATCGTGGTGTGCGTCCTATCGGGCTCTGGTCGATGTCGATGACCTTGTCGAGATATTCGGTTCCTTCGATGCGCTTGTGTCGTCCTGGAACCATTTTGCTTCGGTACACCTTTTGCATGAGCGCCCGATAGAGAATGTCGTTCACGAGAGTGCTTTTCCCGCTCCCGCTAACCCCAGTTACGGCCACGAAGCACCCGAGAGGAATCGCGACGTCGATGTCGCGCAGATTGTGTTCCTTGGCGCCACGAACATGGATCCATGCATCGCCAGGACTACGGCGCGGACTTGGAACGTCGATCTTTCGCTTGCCGCTCAGGTACTGCCCGGTAATCGAATCAGGCACCTTCACGAGTTGCTTCACGGTTCCAGTGTGAACTACACGCCCGCCGTGCTCGCCTGCGCCGGGACCGATATCTACGACGTGATCGGCGACTCGAATTGTCTCTTCGTCGTGCTCGACAACAATCACCGTGTTGCCAAGATCTCTGAGTCTGATCATGGTGTCGATCAGCCTCTGGTTATCGCGCTGGTGCAACCCGATGGACGGCTCGTCAAGCACATAGAGGACCCCTACCAAGCCACTACCGATTTGACTTGCCAGACGAATCCGCTGAGCTTCTCCCCCAGCCAGTGTTGCGCTCGTTCTGTTTAACGACAAGTAGTCGAGGCCGACATCGAGGAGAAACTGCAGTCGCTCGTTGACTTCTTTAAGCACACGCTCGGCGATCATCCGATCGCGTTCGGAGAGTTCGAGTGCCCGCAGAACTTTGGCGCACTCCCCGATTGGCATGTCGCCAATTTCGTGCAGATTCTTGCCATTGATTGTCACAGCTAACGAAGCCGGTTTGAGGCGCGCTCCTTCGCATGCAGAACAAGGGACCAGGCGCATGTAGCCCTCGATCTGTTCGCGCACGCGATCGCTGTCGGATTCTGCGTGACGGCGCTGCAACCAAGGAACAACGCCTTCGTAGCGTGTTTCGTACTGACGTTGACGCCCATAGCGGTTCTTGTAACGGACTGTGACCTTCTTGCCAGCGGCACCATGCAAAACAATCTTCTTGTGTGCAGGCTTCAATTTCTTCCATGGGTCTTCTGTAGAAAAGCCGAACTCGTCGCCGACGGCTCCGAGAACCCGTCCGAAAAATTCGCCGCGAAAACCGGACCACGGCGCAATCGCTCCCTGACCAATCGATAAGTCATCATCCGGCACTGCGAGTTCCGGGTCTACTTGGAAGCGAGTACCAAGCCCGTCGCAAATCGCACACGCACCGTACGGCGAATTGAATGAGAAATTGCGAGGCGCGAGTTCGTCGAAACTCGTTCCGCAATGCGTGCACGCGAGGTGTTCTGAAAAGGTGAGAACTTCGGAATTGCCTTCTAGTAGCTCGCCCTCTACGGCAGGCATGATTTCTACTTCGGCAACACCTTCAGCAAGGCGGAGCGCAGTCTCGAGCGAATCTGTGAGTCGGCGTTCGATACCGTCGCGTCGAACGAGGCGGTCGATCACGACTTCAATCGTGTGATTCTCGTACCTTGCAAGTCGATCCGCGGTGGCGTCGGCGATATCGAGAATCGCTCCATCGATACGCACACGTTGATAGCCACTCGTCGCGAGTTCCTTAAGCAGTCCTTCGTACTCACCCTTTCGGCCGCGAACGACGGGAGCTAGGACCTGAAACCTTGTGCCTTCTGGAAGAAGCAGAACTCGGTCAACGATCTGCTGTGGAGTCTGCCTTGTTATTGCACGCTTGCAAGTCGGGCAGTGGGGCTTGCCGATGCGCGCGTACAGGAGACGCAGGTAGTCGTAGACCTCCGTGATGGTCCCGACAGTCGATCGCGGGTTGCGACTCGCTGATTTTTGGTCGATCGAGATCGCAGGCGACAGGCCTTCGATGAAGTCGACATCTGGTTTGTCGAGTTGGCCAAGAAATTGACGGGCGTATGCGCTCAGACTCTCTACATAACGGCGTTGACCCTCGGCATAAATCGTGTCAAACGCCAGGCTGCTCTTACCACTACCCGAAAGTCCAGTGAAGACAACGAGCTTGCCGCGCGGTAGATCGAGGTCTACGTCACACAGGTTGTGCTCCCGCGCACCTCTGATCACTATCTGATCGCCAACCAACCGAACTACCTGCCTTCTTGGATTCTGCGAAACGACGCTGAACGTTACCTGTACACCAACCGACACGAACACATGTTCTGCGATAATTGATGCGTGACGTTTTGCGCATAACTTCCGACACCAATTCCTATGAGCCATGCGATCACAGCCACGGCCGTCACCCAAGATTTCGGCAACGTGCACGCACTAAGAGGCGTTGACCTTGAGATTGCGGCCGGAACCGTCTATGCGCTACTCGGGCACAACGGAGCTGGCAAGACCAGCCTTGTAAACATCCTCACGACTCTCGCTCCGCCTGCGAGTGGCCATGCCGCCGTGGCGGGTTTCGATGTGGTCAGAAACCCGAAACAGGTGCGGTCCAAGATTGGGCTGACTGGGCAATTCGCTGCAGTAGATGCGGACCTCACAGGGCGAGAAAACATCCACATGATTGGCCGCCTGTTGGGTTTGTCGGCCAGACAGTCGCGCGATGGAGCGGCCGAGCTACTCGCCCGTTTCTCGCTCACCGAAGCAGGCGATCGCCGCGCAGGTACCTACAGCGGAGGCATGCGCAGACGACTCGATCTAGCTGCATCTTTGGTCGGCAAGCCAGAGGTGTTATTCCTCGATGAACCGACTACAGGCCTCGACCCGAGTGCGCGCCTCGAACTTTGGGAAGTGATCGAACATCTTGTCGACGGCGGAGCAACTGTGTTGCTCACCACCCAATATCTCGAGGAAGCCGACAGACTCGCGCATCGAATCGGAGTAATGAACGAAGGGCTGATGGTCGCGGAAGGCACAGCTGCCGAGCTCAAGTCGAAGGTCGGTGGGCACGTAGTACAAGTTGGCTTTGCGACAGATTCCGAGTTCTCTGACGCTTTGCGAGCTCTCGAACGCGAGGGGCTTGCCGCCGACTTCCCAAACCGGACCATCAATGTTCCGGCCCACGGGGCTTCTGATGTTGCGCCAATCGTGCGGTTGCTCGATGATGCCGGAATCGGGATAAGCGGACTCGAATTGCGTGAGCCAACACTCGACGATGTTTATTTCGCATTGACCAGCGCGCCCTCACACTTAGATCAGGCGAGATGATCGACTATGTCTTCTAGCGTTAACCCCACCAGCAACAAGCCCACGACTAACTTCTTCGTCGAGGTCATGATCCTTGTCGGACGCAACCTCCGAAAAATTCTCCGAGTACCGCAGCTCGCCTTCTTTTCGCTGGTACAGCCTGTCCTTTTTCTAACGCTATTCAGCCAGGTGTTCCGTGGCCTTGCGTCGTCACCTGGATTCCCGCGTGGAATCAACTACATCGACTACCTGCTGCCATCAATCGTCATTTCAACCGTCGCCCAGAATGCAGTGCAGAGCGCAGTCGGTATCGCGACAGACCTAAATACAGGCATGATCGATAGGTTCCGAAGCCTTCCGATCACACGCGGTTCCGTGCTTTTCGCGCGGTCGATCTCTGACTTCTTGCGCTCCGGTTTTCAAGTTCTAGTAATGCTCGCTCTCGGCTATGCGGTCTTCGGGTTCCGTTTCCACGGCGGGTTTCTGGGCGCAATCGGCATGGTCGGACTGTCGATGGCCTTCGCATGGGCTCTGACTTGGATATTTCTTGCGTTCGGTGTTCAGACCAAGAATCCAGAGACCGCTCAGGTCGCTGGATTCATGGTGATTTTCCCTCTCATGTTTGCATCGAGTTCCTACGTGCCAGTAGAGACGCTTCCAGGCTGGTTGCAAGCGATCGCGCAGGTGAACCCGCTGAGTTATCTCGTTGACGCCACTCGGGCGCTCGTGCTCGGCTGGGATCTCTCGCCCGACCTGGCTCAAGCTGCCATAGCCATTGCCGCCGTAGCTGCCGCTGGAATGTTCCTTACGTTTCGAGCTTGGCGGTACATCGGCCGACCGAAGTCAGCCGGCCGCGCTAAACGACCTCGCGGAGTTCCTGCTTCAGCTGATTGATCTCGTCACGAAGCCTCGCTGCTTCTTCAAACCGCAAGTCGCGTGACGCATCAAGCATTTCGTCAGTCAGGGACGCGATCAGGCGGGCTAGCTCATCGTGGGGTAATCCAAGCTCCGTCAGTCTCGACGGCAAGCGCTTAGAACGGCTCGTGCTTCCGGTCAACGGCGCCGACTCGTCATCGTCCGCGCGACTTCTGACCATATCGAGGATGTCGATCACCTTCTTGCGGATGGTCTGCGGGTCAATTCCGTGTTCGGCGTTGTATTCGAGCTGTTTCTTCCTTCGTCGGGTCGTCTCTGAGATCGCTTTGCGCATCGAGTCGGTTACGCGGTCTGCGTACATGATCACCTGGCCGTCGACGTTGCGAGCAGCACGCCCAATCGTCTGCACGAGCGCAGTTTCAGAACGCAGAAAACCCTCTTTGTCGGCATCAAGAATCGCTACAAGTGAAACTTCCGGCAAGTCGAGACCCTCGCGTAGCAAGTTGATACCGATGAGAACATCAAACTCCCCGAGTCGGAGCGAACGGAGGATCTCTACTCGTTCCATTGTCTTCACTTCGCTGTGCAAGTAGCGAACGCGTATTCCGAGTTCGAGTAGGTAGTCCGTGAGGTCTTCTGACATTTTCTTGGTGAGCGTCGTGACTAGGACTCGGGCTTCTTGTTCGACTCGCGCTCGAATCTCGAAAATGAGATCGTCGATCTGACCCTTAGTTGGGCGAATCAACACCTCGGGATCAATCAAACCGGTCGGCCTAACAACCTGCTCCACAATTTGGCTGCTGGTCTCGCGTTCGAATGGTCCCGGAGTAGCCGAGAGGAACACGCAATTCTTCACCTTCGAGAGGAACTCATCGAACTGCAATGGCCTGTTGTCTCGCGCACTTGGTAAGCGAAAACCGTGCTCGACAAGGGTGTCCTTGCGCGACCGGTCGCCCGCGAACTGCCCGCGTATCTGCGGAACTCCTACGTGACTCTCGTCGAGCACGATCAGGTAATCGTCTGGAAAATAGTCGAGGAGCGTGTACGGCGGTTCGCCGTAGACACGTCCGTCGAGATGCATCGAATAATTCTCGACGCCATTACATGAACCCACCTCACGCAACATTTCGAGGTCGTAGTTGGTCCGCATACGCAGCCGTTGAGCTTCGAGCAACTTACTCTGCGACTCGAGTTCGGATAGCCGAACTACCAATTCGGCTTCGATACCCTCTATCGACTTAGCCAAGCGTTCTGGATTGGTTACATAGTGACTCGCAGGGAACAAAGCCATTCGGTCGAGTTCCTCGACGACCTCGCCCGTTAGTGGCTCTACCATCGTGATGCGCTCGACCTCGTCGCCAAACATCGAGATTCGAATGGCGCGTTCCTCGTATGCAGGGAAAATTTCGATCGTGTCGCCGCGAACTCGAAACTTGTTACGCCCGAATGCAAAGTCGTTGCGCTCATATTGCAGGCCTACGAGCTTGCGGAGGATCGAGCGTTGGTCCTTCTGTTCGCCCACCTCGACCCAAAGCAACTGCTCGCCGTATGTCTCTGGCGACCCGAGCCCATAGATAGCCGATACCGAAGCAACGATGATCACGTCGCGACGAGTCAAGAGCGCGGCAGTCGCCGAGTGTCGTAGGCGGTCGATCTCGTCATTGATCGCGCTGTCTTTTTCGATGAACGTGTCGCTCGACGGAAGGTACGCCTCCGGCTGGTCATAGTCGTAGTAAGAGACGAAGTACTCGACCCGATTCTTCGGGAAGAACTCTCTGAACTCCGCCGTCAGCTGAGCCGCTAGTGACTTGTTCGGGGCCAACACAATCGTTGGGCGTTGGACCTGAGCTATGACATTCGCGATCGTAAAACTCTTACCGGACCCTGTAATTCCGAGCAGCGTCTGAAACTGCTCGCCATTCTGCACGCCAGCAACTAGCGCCCGTATCGCTTCCGGCTGGTCGCCCGCCGGAGAAAGCTCCGAGACGAGTTCTAGGTCTGTCATCGCATCCGATCCTACGGACCGCTACTGACTGTCAATCTCTAGCAGCGCATGCCAAATTTCATCGACCTGAGTTTCGAGTTCAGCGAGTCCACCAGAGTTGTCTACAACTCGCGTCGCGTGCTCACGACGTTCGGCATCGGTCGCTTGTTGAGCGATCCTTCGACGTGATTCGTCGGCTGAGAGGCCACGCTCCTCTAAACGAGATAGTCGGGTCTCGAGTGGAGCTTCGACCACGATGACATACGCATAATCGGGCAAGGAATTGCTAGCTGTCTCCTGCGCCTTCTTACGGCTTTCGGCAAGCAGCGGCACATCGTGGATCACGATTGCGTCCGGTGCACACTCCCCCAATTGACGCAAGAACTCATGGCCTATCGCTGGGTGAGTGATGGCTTCGAGGTCCGCTCGGGCCTCTGATGAACCAAAAGCCATTTCGGCTAGACGTGGTCGAACTAGCGATCCAGAGTCGTCAAGGATCTCGCTGCCGAACCGTTTTACAAGCTGCGCGAGAGCATCGCTGCCTGGCTCTACGACCTTGCGCGCTATGAGATCTGCATCGATAACAACGGCACCGCGAGTTGCGAGCAGTGCCGCAACTGTTGACTTGCCTGAGCCAATTCCACCCGTCAATCCAACCATCAACACGAAAAAAGAGTCTACGGCTTCGCGTTGAAGTGCCGATGAAGCACATAGGCCCAATGACCTACCACCCAAATGAGGCGATGAATACACACCGTGACGCGACGGAGGCTCCGAGCCCTCTACTCGCCAAAACTGATTCAGTGAACCCCCCGACACTTCCCCGTCTGCAGTTCCTCGCGACTGGAGCGCGGTGGACCACGACTCTGCTCGGAATTGGCATCGCTACATGGCGCGATCCGGGAAACCCGATTGCTTGGGCATGCGCAGCAAGTCTTGTCGCGTTCACTGTCTGGCAGACCGTCGAACGGATGGACCTCGAGAGCACCCCTCGGCATCTGCCGTTAGTAGTTGTCATTGAACTCCTCATCGCAATAATCGCCGCATCCGTGACAGGCGGACTCGAGAGCCCGTATGTGCTCGCCCCGATGGTGCCACTAATGCTGGCGGGCTACTCCTGGGGCAAGACACGAGCGCGCGGCCTGGCTTATGCAGAAGGTGCGGTCATCGTTGCCCTCGGTTTCGCGTCTATCGCGTCACCGACTTCTTCACGGTCGACGCTCTTGTTAGGAATCGTGTACTCGCTGTGCACGATTCTTGGAGCGGTAATACGTCGGCTGAATGACGACGCCAGTATTCAGCAGACAGCGACGGCAAGCCAGGTGTCGAGCATGATTAGAGCTAACGACATGCTCGTGACGCTGCATGCACTTGCTCAGACGCTGCCATCTTCTTTAGATCTGACAGAAGTCACAGATTCACTGAGGTTGAGACTTAGAGATCAATACTCGTACACATCGCTGCTCGTCCTGGTTCGCGAGGAGTCAAGCGAACTATGGCGCACCGCCTTGGCCGACGGCGTGCGAGCTGACAAGACCATGCGGTCCTGTGACCTACCCATCGCTCTGCAGATGGCACAGACGACGAACCAGCCATTGGCAGTCGGCGACCTGCTCGCCTCTACTACGACCGGATACCTACCAGACGCACGCTCAGGTATCTACGCAGCCCTTCATGCTCGCGGCAAGGTCGTGGCCTTGATCGCAATCGAGAATGCCGAACCAAATACCTACGGCCAAATCGAAGCAATTGAATTCGGATCCATAACTGGATCGTTGGCCCTAGCGATGGACAACGCTATTTGGTTCTCCCACTTACGTCGGTTTGGCGCAGAGGCCGAACGCTCGCGCATCGCACGGGATTTACACGACCGTGTCGCACAGTCACTCGCGTATGTCGCGTTTGAACTCGAACGACTCTCAGATGAAAATGCCGTACGAAGCACTGCCGAGATTGGCGAAGTACGCGACGTGATTCGCAGCGTCGTAACAGAACTTCGCGACACGCTCTATGAACTCAGAGCAAGCGTGAGTTCCGAATCAGATTTTGCGGGGGTCGCCGAACGGTACCTCGACCGCTACGAACGACGCACGGGGTTAGCGGTCCACTTCGACCACAACGTCCTAATAAGGCCAGCTGTGGCGGTCGAACAGGAACTATGGCGGATCACTCAAGAAGCGCTCGAAAACGCGGCACGACACGCGCGGGCCGAAACCGTGAAGGTCGCCTATTCGGCGGCTAGCGGACAGATCGTATTGATAGTTGATGATGATGGCATCGGATTCATGCCCAATATGCATGATCGCGATCGATTCGGCCTTGTGGGCATGCGAGAACGTGCCGATGCAATCGGAGCCGAGCTGCAAGTTGACAGTTGGCCGGGCCGAGGAACTCGGATCCGCGTGAAAATGGAGGTCGGTTCTTGACACGTGTATTGCTAGCTGATGATCACCAGTTGTTGCGCCAGGCATTGCGGCGCGCACTAGAAGATGCCGGAGTAATGGTGGTTGGCGAAGCCGCCGACGGCGACGAAGCAACCCGTCTTGTCGATGAGCTACGACCAGACCTTGTGGTCATGGATGTAACGATGCCCGTGCTCGACGGAATCGAAGCAACGCGTCGCATCCACCGGTCGAATCCGGCGCTGCCGATTGTCATGCTCACAATGCACGGCGAATTCGAATTACGCGAGCAAGCAGCGCGCGCTGGCGCCGCAGCATTCCTAACGAAAGATTCCGCAATGCATGAGGTCGTCTCGACGGTCCTCGAGACAGCTGCTGGTTCGACCTTGTCGCCGAACCTTGCAAGCACGATTCTTGCGGACTTCTCCAACTTGGGCACAACCTTGCCCCCGCGCCCGAACGAGTCGCCACTCACGAAGCGAGAAGAGGAAGTACTTCAAGAGATTGCCGACGGTTACTCGACGACCGAAGTTGCTGCGAGACTTTTCATCAGTGTGAAGACTGTGAAGAACCATCTCGCTTCGGTTTACGAAAAACTCGATGCACGCGACCGCACTCAAGCCGTACTATCAGCCGTGCGCATCGGGATCATCCGCATCGCATAACTCCAACAATTGCGGCCGTTCATGCGACGGGCAGACGCTGTGTAGGTGATTTGGTGCGGCTGACCTATTCCGAAATCGGTTCGAGAGCGTCATGCTGGTGTCTTGAAACTCCACCGACGTTGGCGCTCTCTTTCGATATCCCTGCGCCAACGTGGCGCGACGCGCATTGAGGTCGTCCTGTTACTGGCATTCATCGCGCTTGCCCTGACCGTCGCACTCGTGGTGCTCGGGCCAGGAACAAGTCCGAGTCAGAGCTAGTTAGCCCTCGACCGTTTCGGCGCCTTCACTCTCCGCCGCTACTTCACTGGGAGGCTCCGACACTTCGGCCGCTGCGACAGCTTCGCCGTCTGCTGTTGCCTCGGCTACAAAATCCGTGCCGATGTAGTTGCCGTGCTCGTCGAAAGCATGATCGCCGTAGATGTCTTGGTATTCAGCCGAAACGTTCCCACCTTCGGCAGCCTGCTTGATCGAGAGTGATATGCGACGACGTTCAAGATCGACGTCGATGATCTTCACCCACAGTTCCTCGCCTGGCTGCACTACCTGCTCGGCTGTTTCAACGTGATGTACGGCCATTTCAGAAATGTGGACAAGGCCTTCGATACCTTCGCCGACCTGCACGAAACCACCGAATGGCACGAGTTTCGTTACCTTGCCATACACGAGTTCGCCTACCTGGTGGCTGTCCGCGAATTCTTGCCACGGGTCGAGTTGCGTTGCTTTGAGCGAGAGGCTGATGCGCTCGCGGCTCAGGTCGACTTCGAGCACTTGAACCGTGACCTCATCGCCGACTTGGACTACCGAGCTTGGGTGATCGACGTGCTTCCACGAAAGCTCGGAAACGTGTACGAGTCCGTCCATTCCACCGAGATCGACGAATGCACCAAAGTTGACGACGCTACTCACGACACCTGGACGGATCTCTCCTGGTTGCAGATTCGTAAGGAACTCATCACGCTGATCACGTTGGTTCTCTTCTAGGAACGCACGGCGGCTCAGGACAACGTTGTTGCGATTCTTGTCCAACTCGATGATCTTGCACTCGAGGTGGCGTCCAACAAACGGCATGAGATCGCGGACCCGACGAAGGTCGACGAGCGACGCTGGCAGGAAGCCGCGAAGTCCGATGTCGACGATGAGTCCGCCCTTGACAACTTCGATGACCAGACCTGAGACGATACCGTCGGTCTCCTTGAGCTTCTCGATCGCTCCCCACGCACGTTCGTACAAAGCGCGCTTCTTCGAAAGAATCAGGCGACCTTCCTTGTCTTCTTTCTGAAGGACTAGCGCTTCGACTTCCTCGCCGAGAGAAACAATCTCCGCCGGGTTGACATCGTTGCGAATCGAGAGTTCCTTGGCGGGAATCACACCTTCGGTCTTGTATCCGATGTCGAGGAGCACTTCGTCTGTGTCGATCTTTACGACCGTGCCCTTGACGACGTCTCCATCTTCGAAGTTGACAATCGTCTTGTCGATGGCCTCTTCGAGCGACATGTCGCCGAGGTCGTTCTCAACTATGACTACAAGTTGTTCCATTGACTCAGAGCCTGCATCGACGATCCCGTCGGTGGCTTCAGATGAATCAACGACAATTTCCGTTTCAATGTCTGACATAACAAACCAACTAAAGCTCGCGGCACATCTTGTGCCTAGATCCTTCGAGACAACACGGGATCGGTTGATCGCGTTGCCAAGAACCAGTCCGACGGACCGGTCAGGCAAGATTAGTTGTGTCGCTCAGCAGCCAAGAATTCGGGTACCGAGCAGTAGCAATTCTGGACGGTCGAAGGTAACTGCGTGAGGACCGTAGTCGCCGGGTGTCACGCCATGGATTGCGTCGACTTCAAGATCCGAACCGCGAGCGAGCAGACGAAGCTCCCTTGCTGTGAAACACGTAGTCCAAAGATCGAACTCTTCCTCGGCGCCATCGGCATTACGGAGCGTTGCGCGTTCATGATTGACGCCCGAGACGAGATTGAAATTGTCGTTCGTCTCCAACCAGCGGACCGCGAAGTACGACGAAAAGGCGCTCAGAGCGACGCGACCGCCGGTCTTCAGGGCCTTCACGAGACGACTGACGAGCACCGCGTCTTCGGCTCCACCGAGAAGACCGAACCCACCTTGACAGAGGCAGATAAGGGCATCGAATTCACCATCGATATCGAGTTCGTTGATATCGCCAACTTTGAACGTCGCATCAAGTGCCTCTGACCGTGCGCTCTTGCGCGCTAAGTCGATGAATGTCTCCGAAAGGTCGATGCCGTGGGCGCTGATGCCGCGACGAGCGAGTTCGAGGCTGTGGCGACCGGGTCCACAACCGACATCAAGTACACGCATGCCAGGTTTGAGACCGAACGAATCCACGATGAAGTCAACCTCTTGTTTCGTCCCGTATGTGAACGCATTGCGCAAGTAGGCAGTACCGAGGAAATCCGCGAGAGGATTGAACCAACCGATGCCTCTGAACTCCCCCACGACTGCGTTACTTCGCCTCGGCCCAGTTCGGACCAAACCCCGTGTCAACCACTAACGGCACGCGCAGTTCGCAGACGTTTTCCATCGCACCGCGCACGAGTGCTGTGATCGCTTCAAGTTCTGCATTGGGGACTTCAAACACAAGTTCATCATGCACTGTCATGATCATGCGCGTGCGGTATCCACCAGCCGCAAGAGCACGGTCACAGTCGATCATGGCCAACTTGAAAATGTCGGCTGCAGCGCCCTGTGCCGGCGCGTTCTGCGCCATGCGTTCGCCCATCTGGCGGATTCGGAAATTGTCGCTTGCAATTTCGGGGATTTGACGACGTCTGCCGAACATCGTGGTGGTGTAGCCGTTAGCCGTCGCTCCGATGACCGTATTAGAAGTGAACTCGCGAATGAGTGGAAAGCTTGCGAAGTACGCGTCAAGAAGCTCTTGAGCCAAGCCCGTCGCTATGTCGAGACGTTGCCCTAGTCCGTAAGCCTCCATGCCGTAGGCCAACCCGTAGTTGACCATCTTGGCAACGTTTCTTTGGTTGCTGTCGACCTCGCCTTCGGGAACGTTGAATACCTTGGCAGCTGTAGCCGCGTGAATGTCGGCGCCTCGCTCGAATGCGTCGATAAGCCCAGGGTCCCCGGAGAGGTGAGCGATGACGCGAAGCTCGATCTGGCTGTAATCCGCAGACAGCAAAGTGCAACCATCGTCAACAATGAACGCGCGGCGTAACGACTTGCCTATTTCTGTCCGCGTAGGAATGTTCTGAAGGTTCGGATTTTCGCTAGACACGCGACCGGTGGCAGTACCTAGTTGATTGAATCTCGCGTGTATGCGCCCGTCAGCCTGTACGAGCGGTGGGAGCGCATCGGCATAAGTGTTGCGGAGTTTCTCGACCTCGCGGTATGCAAGGATCTCGGCGACGATGGGGTGATGTCCACTCAATTTCTGTAGTGAGTCTGCATCGGTCGACGGCCCCGTTTTGGTCTTCTTTACTGGAGTTAGTCCGAGCTTTTCGAATAGAACTGTCCGTAACTGCGGCACAGAATTGATTACAAAAGATTCACCTGCGAACTCATGAATTCTTGCTTCGTGTTCTCTGGCCTTCTCTGCCAGATCTTTGCTGAGCGAGCGCAAGAAGTCGACATCGATTCTGACTCCGCCAGCTTCCATTCGCCCTAAGACCGGAACGAGTGGCCTTTCGAATTTGTCGTAGAGCTGGGTCAGATCTCTAGCATCGAGCGCTTCCCGCAGTTTGTCGGCCAGCACCAGGACAGCTGCTGCATTCCTGCCAGCCTGGTTGATTGCACTTTCACCGCCGAAGTCGAGAGTTCCGTCGGTTGCGTCAGGCGAGCTGAGTTCAACTCCGAGATAACGCTGCGCTAGACGGTCGAGCGAGTATTTGCCGTCCGCTGGATCGATTAGGTACGCCATCACCGCTGTGTCGGCATCTAGTGAAGAAAACTCAGGGTTTCCGAGCCCATGAACAAGCTCTTTCGCTCGGTGCGAGATGACTCTGGCGCCGCCTTCGAAAATTCGCGCGATCTCGGTGCGCACTGCCGTGACGGCGAGCACATTTGCCGGGATATAGGTGGCAGAGTCCGCCGATACGGCGATCGCGACTCCATCGAGGTCGTATCGATTTTGATCGGCCCATCGCGGTTCTATCGCGACGGAACCCTTGATCGAGGCAAGGAGTTCAATCACGCGGCCTGTGTCATTAGCAATTTCTACGTCTACGTCGAAACCAGCAACCTCGACAGAGTTCGAGTTCGGTCCTGCAGCGCCGCCAACCGCTTCGATGATCCGCGCGTATAGCTGGCGAAACTCGAGTTGGTTGCACAACGCGAGTAGCTCGTCGGTGTCGAAATGGCCTTGCACCAAGTCGGCTACTTCGACTCCTACATCGACATCGCGACGAAGGATGGACATCTGCCTGTTCCTGAACACGCGGGCTTTGAACTCTGCGAGATTATGTTGTTGCTTCGGTGGCAGGTCTTTGAGGTTTTCGAAAATCGTCTCGAGATCGCCGTAGGCAGCGATCAGTTTTGCAGCCGTCTTCTCCCCGATACCAGGAACTCCTGGAAGGTTGTCGGAAGCGTCGCCTCGCATGGCCGCATAGTTCGGATACTGCGCAGGCGTGACGCCCGTCCGCTCGAATATTCCTGCCTCGTCGTAGAAGGCGTAGTCGCTCACGCCACGCTTGTTGTATAGGACCCTTATGTGCGGGTCTTGAACGAGTTGATAACTGTCGCGATCGCCAGTGACGATAATTACATCGATGCTTAGTTCCGCAGCGCGAGTGGCGAGCGTCGCGATCACATCATCGGCTTCGACCCCCACGACCTCAAGTTGCGGAATCTGTAGCGTTTTTAGGACCTCGCGAATGAGCGGCCACTGGGAGCGAAAAATATCTGGAGTCGGAGGTCGCCCAGCCTTGTAATCGGGATACATCTCGAATCGTTCGGTCGAACCGCCAGGCGCATCAAAAATTACGGCGACCAGATCGGGCCTGTGATCCGAAATCACCTTTGAGAGCATCGCTGTGAATCCGTACACAGCATTTGTGTATGTACCTGTACTCGTAGCCATGTCTGCTGGCATCGCGAAGAAGGCTCGATAGGCAAGTGAGTTACCGTCGAGCAACAACAACGTTTTGCGATCACTGTCGTCCGTGGCCATGCGGTCAGACTAGGGCGAAGCTGAGACGAGCCTTCTCGACAGCTTCATTCGCAACTACGGAGTGAGCGAACCGTCGATCACCGATTGCGCGACTTCAGCGACACCCTTTCGAGTATCCATCGCAGTTTTTTGCAGGAAGCGCCATGCTGCGGCCTCGCCGAGTCCGAACCCATCCATCAAGCGTCCCTTAGCCCTATCGGTGAGCTTGCGCGCTTCAAGCCGTGCGACAAGATCGGCGTTCTCGTGTTCTAACGCGACCATTTGCTCGTGTCGGCCGAGAGCCATCTCAATCGCGGGAATTAGATCACTTTTTTGGAACGGTTTGACTAGGTAAGCAAGAGCACCGGCCTCACGCGCTTGCTCGACTAAGTCGTGTTGGCTGAACGCCGTGAGAATTAAGACTGCCGCGAGCTTTTCGTTCGTGATGTGTCGAGCTGCTGTCAGCCCATCCATTCCCGGCATCTTGATATCGAGGATCGCTAGGTCGGCTTTGTGCTCCTTGACCAACTCGACGGCATGGTCACCTCGGCTGGTCTCGCCAACTATCAGGTAGCCCTCTTCTTCGAGGATTTCCTTTAGGTCGAGCCTGATAATCGCCTCATCTTCGGCAACCACTATTCGAACGGGATCTGCCACCGCCATACCTTCCTACAGTTCATATCTACACGATTTCAAGACTCGATAGCGTCCGATAACGCAATTGCCAGACGCTCCAACAAGACATCCTGCTCGCTCTCGAGTTCCGATATCGAACGCGCCAGCGAAGCTCGGTAGTTCGCGTGTGCATCCGCGTGTCGTTGTGCTTCTCGCGCTACTGAATCCGATAGCGGAGTCTCAGCGACTAGAGACCGTAGGCGTGCCTCGTCGGCTTCGTCGCTCAGAAACGCGAGTTGTTCGTCTGCGACTTCGAGTTCGGCGCGGAGGCGCTTTGCGCGCCCCGACACGTCGATTAGGCGACGTTCAAGAATCGACTTGGACATGGTCGTCTGAGTCTACGGCTCACTTCGCTTCCGCTCAGGCGATTCAACGCTGAGGCCGTAGACTCGCCCGGCTTTGCCCGGATGGCGCAATTGGCTGACGCGGTGGACTCAAAATCCACTGTCCGTAAGGATGTGCGGGTTCGAATCCCGCTCCGGGCACTCTGTGTTTGAATTCTTTGCAGGCACCATCTCAGGTGCAGCGCTTCTAGGGGTTGTCCTAATAATTATCGGACCGTCGCGAAGGATACGTAGCGAACCCGCAATCGACGACGAAGTTGAGGTTCGGATCCTCCTTGGGCTCGACCCGGAACCAAGTGATCAGGAAGACGAAACAGATTCATCACAAGACAGTGTCCGCTACAGCGCCAACCAAATCAAAGAACTCGAAGATTTGTCTCGTTCGCCGAAGAAACGCAAGCGCACTTAGCTGAGCGCAAATAGCAAACGTGCGCGGACCGCGACTTCACCATCGACGGTTGCAACGGCACTAGCCCATCCACCTCGAGCCGACAATCTTTCCATTGTTATTTCCATGCGTAGTTCTTCACCTGGTCGGACGACCCTCTTCCATCGCACAGCTTCGACACCTCCGAACAGCGGAAGCTTGCCTGCGTAGCGTTGATCAGAAAGCAGGGCAATGCCGCCAGCCTGTGCTAACGCCTCAAGCTGGATTACGCCCGGCAGTATTGGATTACCAGGGAAGTGCCCAGCGAAGAATTCCTCATCACCCGTCGGTCGCCAGCGAGCGACGACGCGTACCCCTGGTTCGAGTTCGTCTACAGCGTCAACAAAACGAAATGGTGGGCGGTGCGCAAGCAGGCTGATCGGATCGTCGGTCATTGCATGAACTTAGGGTTTGCGCGTGCTTGCATGGAGACCAATGCGCGTTGCAATCACCTTCCCAGGACAAGGAACACAAGCGCCCGGCATGGGAGCACCATGGCTTGACAGCAATTCATGGAAGATTCTCGAGCATGCCGCGGAAGCCTTGAACGAGGACCTCGCCGAACTTGTTCTTCATGCAGACGCCGACGCCTTGGCTCGAACTCGTTCTGCGCAACTCGCGGTTCTGCTGACATCCCTGATGGCATGGGACGCGGCCGAGGCAACGATCAGGCGCAATCACCAAATCGTCGCCTTCGCCGGTCACTCGCTCGGTCAAGTCACGGCATTAATTGCATCCGGTGCGGTTTCGCTTATAGATGGGGTGCGTTTCGCGGCAAGACGCGCCGAACTAACTCAGGCCGAGGCCGACCGCAATGAGGGCAGAATGGCTGCGTTGCTCGGTGTCACGCCTGAGCAAGCGACCCTTGCGTGCGATGCCGCCCCAAACTCTGCGTGGGTCGCTAACGACAACGCCCCCGGGCAAGTAGTCATCGCAGGAACAGCAACTGGGATTGAGACTGCGATCGCTCGTGCGAAGGAACTAGGAGCCAAACGCGCAATGCACCTGCCTGTAGACGGCGCATTTCACACACCGCTGATGGGTGGCGCTGTCGCCGGACTGGCCGAGGCTCTAACGTTGATTTCTTTCGCTGAACCATCTGCTCCAGTGGTGTCTAACGCTGATGCCCGCGCCTACTCAGACGGCATTGGCTGGCAGAAACGACTCGCCACGCATCCCGTATCCGCAGTGCGCTGGCGCGAATGCATGCTGAGTCTTTGCAGCCGTCCACTAAATGCCGAAATCTTTTTTGAAATCGGTCACGGCGCGATGATCGCTGGTGTCGCAAAACGAACGGTAGACACTGTCCGCGTAGTCAGCGTCGCAGGTCAGAGCGATATCGAGGCAATTGAGTAACCACTTGGGTTTCCTATGAGTCTCTGCCCCGATGCTTACCTCCACACTGTCACGCCTCGGTTCCATCCACCACGGTGAGTTCGTTTCTATTCCTGAGCGAATGATCGTCACGCCTGCCAACGGTGTATTCCGGCAGACCGCACTTGCATACACAGGGGTGTATGTCGGTGCTGGCGACGAAATCGGAGTGCTTGAGAGTCCCGGAAAGCGCGTTCGCGTGCTCTCGCCTTTCTCGGGAACCTTGATGGGCGTTCTCGCTGACGAAGGCGAACGCCTCCGCGAGGGAGAGCCCGTCGCTTGGCTTCGCGTCGCGTAGCTTGACCTTCTCGTGATTTCGACACCTAACAATCCCATTAGTCGTGCGCGCATAAGAGGTTGGGGAATCGCCCTACCTGATGACGTCATAACGAACGCAGACTTGCAAGCCCGGCTCGACACAACAGATGAATGGATTGTCGAGCGGACCGGAATTCGTGAACGCCGTAAAGCAAGTGCATCTGAGTCGACAGCTTCGCTGGCTACCGAAGCTGCGACAAAAGCCATCAAGTCTGCTGGCTTGTCGCCTGCAGATATAGATCTCCTAATAGTGGCGACGGCTACACCGGAGCAACTCATACCGCACACCGGCGCACACGTCGGCGAGAGTCTTGGGCTTGCTTGCGGCAGCTTCGACCTAAACGCCGCTTGCGCCGGATTCGTATACGCGAGCGTTGTCGGATCTGCATTGCTCAACACGGGTATGAGCAATGTCCTAGTGGTCGGTGCCGAAACTCTTAGCCGAATAGTCGATCAGCACGACCGCGGCACTGCCGTTCTTTTCGGAGATGGGGCGGGCGCCGCTGTCTGGTCTCTCGGTGACCCGGACTATGGGTTGCTCAGCTTCGATCTCGGCTGCGATGGCAGTGCCGCCGACATTCTTCAGATTCCTGCTGGCGGTTCTCGGTTGCCGACTTCGGCCGAAACTGTCGCGAACAATGATCACGTCGTGAAGATGCAGGGCCAAGAAGTTTTCAAACGTGCGGTTCGCGCTATCGGCGAGTCAGCAATAGCAACCTTGGCTAATGCCAACACCACGATCGATGCCGTCGACTGGTTCGTTCCACATCAGGCCAACATCAGGATCATTGAGACTGCAGCTAACCGAATTGGCATCCCGATGGAACGTGTGATTGTCAACATAGACAAGTACGGGAACACCAGCACGGCCTCAATTCCGCTCGCTCTGTTCGAAGCGGTCGAGAGTGGCCAGATCAAACACGGAGACAGCCTTCTCGTCGCTGGCTTCGGAGCAGGAATGACCTGGGCGAGTGCTCTTATTCGATGGGGAAATTGATGGTGACCGATAACGAACGAAGAATTGCCTTCGTCACCGGTGGATCGAAGGGAATTGGAGCGGCCACTAGCTGTGCACTCGCTCGCTCGGGCTTGTACGTAGCCGTTGGGTACGCGTCCGATGAAGTCGGCGCACGACAAGTCGTTGAGGACATCAAATCGAGTGGAGGCATCGCTATTGCCGTCCACTGCGACGTCACCCGCGTCGATTCTGTCGAGAACGCTTTCGCCGAAATTGAGCGGACGCTCGGAAAAGTCGCAGTTCTAGTCAACAACGGCGGCATCACGGCAGATGGACTCATCATGCGAATGACAGACGAACAGTGGTCATCGGTGATCGAGACGAACCTGTCCGGCGCATTCCGCACTATTCGCAGGGCGACGCCAGGGATGCTCAAACATCGGTACGGTCGCATCATCAACGTCTCGAGCGCGAGCGGGCAAATGGGTATCGCCGGTCAGGCCAACTACTCAGCGGCCAAGGCGGGACTCGTTGGACTGACCAGAAGTTTCGCCAGGGAGCTTGGTTCACGTGGCATCACAGCAAATATCGTTGCACCGGGGCCAATCGATACCGCGATGACCGATGGCCTCACCGATGAGTGGCGTTCGCAGGCCGAGGCGCAAGTCGCTTTACGCCGATTCGGAACACCTATTGAAGTAGCTGACGTCATCGCATTTCTGTGTTCGCCGGAAGCCTCGTACATCACAGGAGCAATCATCCCTGTAGATGGCGGCCTGGCGATGGGCCACTAGAGAGCAGCCCATCTTTTCGACACGAATTTCGACCCACATAACGAAGTAAGTTCAAAGACCGAAGACCTAACCATCAAGTAGCCGGGATCCGGCAGATAAGCAGGAACGAAATGGAACGCACCGAGGCACTTGCAGTAGTACGTGAAGTCGCAGTCGAAGTCCTATCTCTCGATGCATCGAGCATCACCGAGGATGCACGCTTTAAGGAAGACCTTGAAGCCGACAGCCTCGATCTAGTTGAGCTAGTCATGGGTCTAGAAGAACGATTCTCGATTGAAGTTCCAGAAGAAGACCTCGAAGGCGTAACCACCATTGGCCACGCCGTAGATCTAGTACTCGCAAAAATCAGCTAGGCAGCGCGAGCGTGAGCAGTCTCGACTTTCGTGGTCGTCATCGTGTCGCAGTGACGGGTCTCGGCGTGAAATCGCCTGCTGGCAACGACCTCGATACCTTTTGGGCACGCCTTTGCTCCGGAGATTCTGCTGGCGCTCGTATCTCTCGATACGACCCAGCCGAGCTGACTGTGCAAATCGGTTGCGAGGTACCGGAATTTGATGTCGAGAAGTACATAACCATGAAAGAGGCACGCAGACTCGATCGGTCGGCGGTACTCGGCATCTCCTCGTCGGTGGACGCGCTCGCAGACGCTAGTGATCCTCGGATAGACCCGGCACGATGCGCTGTAGTTGGCGGCGCAGGCATCGGTGGGCTAATCACCCTCGAAGAACAAGTCGAGATTCGATTCACTAAGGGTGCGCGTAGCGTCAGTCCCCTACTCGTCCCGATGATGATGCCTAACGCGACGGCCGCGGGCGTCTCGCTTCGGTTCGGCTGGACTGGTCCAAACTTCACTGTCGCAACGGCGTGCGCCGCTAGTACGAACGCAATCGGCGACGCCGCGGAACTTATTCGTCATGGCACAGCCGATGTCGTAATGGTTGTTGGCGCGGAGTCTTGTCAGACAAAGACCGCTATCTCTGCTTTCGCCCGCATGACTGCGTTGTCCGGACGCAACGACGATCCGGCTCGTGCCTCTCGGCCCTTCGACGCTGGCCGCGATGGCTTCGTGATGGGAGAAGGCGCCGGCGCGCTCTTACTCGAACGCATGGATCTCGCCGTCGAGCGTGGCGCACGAATCTACGCAGAATTCGGGGGGTACGGACGCAACTCTGATGCCCATCACATAACAGCACCGTCGCCTGGTGGAGAGGGTGCCGTCGCGTGCATGAAACTCGCTCTGGCAGATGCAGGGCTCGACCCGTCTGCCGTCGGCCATATCAACGCGCATGGCACAAGTACACCTCTCAACGACTCGGCGGAGTCAGCCGCAATTTTCAAAGTCTTCGGCGACGATGGGCCAGTCGTCACTTCGACGAAAGGCGTTACCGGGCACATGATCGGTGCGGCTGGCGCCGTCGAAGCGATAGCCGCGATTCTTGCGATGCGCTCCGAGAGCGTGCCGCCGACAGCAAACCTCGAACGCCTCGGCGATGACATCACGATCGATGTTGTTGCCGGAACGCCACGCTTTGTGCCATCGAAACCGTCTATGTCAAACAGCTTCGGTTTCGGCGGTCACAACGCGTCCGTAATTTTTCTGCCAGCGCCCAGCGGAGTCGAATGATCGCAGGCGTCGGGATGGGGTCGCGAACCGACGTCGCGACAAACGTCGTGTTACGGGACCTAGATGGCAGCAACGTCGTCTGGGTCGAACTAAGCGGCGGGCAGCACCACGGCTCTATCACATCGGCTGGAGGAAGCACGATCAGCGAGGCCATCGACCTCGCGGCCGATCTTGGAATCCCCGTTGCACTCGTTATCGACAGTTCCGGTTCAGATGTCTTCGAGGGTCTCGCTGCGCTGCATGCGTGGGGACTCATAGCGCGGTCGCTCACACGTGCTTCTGGCGTCGTACCAACAATAATCGGAGTAACAGGTGCATGTGTTTCAGGTCCGGCGTTGCTGCTCGGCCTTGCCGACCTCGTCGTGATGACCGAAACGGCCTTTGCATTCGTCACAGGACCTCGAGCAGTTACAGAATTCACCGGTATACAGACCGATCGCCATGGACTCGGTGGAGCGAGCATCCACGACACGTCTTCGGGCCTCGCTGCGATCGTCGTCTCCGGTCCGGTTGCCGTGGCGGGCGCAATCGAAACGCTCCTCTCCTACCTTCCTAGCAATTCGCTTTCAGATCCGCCTGTGAGCGATACCCACGATCCGAAGGACCGCCTTTGTGATCGGGCGGCCACATCGATCCCAAGTGCTCCTACTGGTGGCTTCGACGTTCGCCATGTAATTGAGGACGTTGTCGATGAACACTCATTCGTCGAAATTCGTGCAAGCTACGCCCCGAACGTTGTTACCGGGTTCGGACGATTGGACAGTCGATCGGTTGGCATAGTCGCGAACCAACCACAAAACCGGGCTGGAACTCTAGACATAGAGGCTTCCCGGAAAGCGGCCCGGTTCGTATCACTTTGCGACGCTTTCAACCTTCCTATCGTCACCCTCGTAGATACTCCAGGATTTGAGCCAGGCAAGGATCTCGAGTGGCGTGGAATGATTCGCCATGGCGCAGAACTCGCCCACGCGTACTGCGAAGCGACAGTGCCAAGAATCTGCGTAATCATGCGCAAATCATTCGGCGGCGCCTACATCGTTATGGACTCACGGGGAGTTGGTAACGACCTCTGTTTCGCTTGGCCATGTGCAGAGATTGCTGTGATGGGCGCCGCGGGAGCGATGCAAATACTCCGGTCTGACTCCACCACAAAGGTTGATTACGAAGAGGATTTCCTCAACCCATACCGCGCCGCCGAGCGCGGGTACGTCGACGCTGTAATCCACCCAAGCGAAACACGCATAGCGTTGTGTTCTGGGCTCTCGCAACTGCAGATGAAGCGAAGTCTCGGCAGGCCACGCAAGCACTCCAACTCACCGATGTGATCCTCATCTAACAAGGATGTACCAAATGTTGCTTCAAGGTAAACGAATCTTGATCACGGGCGTGCTCAACGATGCATCGATCGCGTTTTCGGTAGCCCGCGCTGCACAGGAACAAAGTGCGACGGTCGTGCTTTCAAGCTTTGGTCGCGTGATGTCTCTGACACAGCGCACAGCCAAGCGGCTACCTAACCCTGATGTCGAAATCGTCGAATTCGATGCGACCAACCCTCAAGATGTGGACGCCCTCGCTAGCCGCGTAGGTGGCGAACTGCACGGAGCACTGCATGCGATCGCGTTCGCCCCTGAGAGTTGCCTCGGAGGCGGTTTTCTAAGTGCGCCCTGGGACGATGTCGCTACGGCTCTACACGTGTCGACCTATTCGCTCAAGGCGCTCGCCGTAGCCGTGCGACCCCTCATGCCTGCAGGCGGCGCTGTCGTCGGTCTCGATTTCGATAATGGCTCTCAAGCGTGGCCTGTCTACGACTGGATGGGAGTCGCAAAGGCAGCTTTGCAGTCAACAGCACGGTACCTCGCGAGAGATCTTGGCTCTTCAAATATTCGAGTGAACCTTGTGGCTGCTGGCCCTATCCGCACCATCGCAGCGAAGTCGATTCCGGGATTCGAACAATTTCAGGAAGCGTGGGCCGCTCGAGCGCCCCTCGGTTGGGATGTCCGCGATCCAGAACCAGCAGCCCGTGCCTGTGTCGCTTTACTCAGTGATTTCTTCACCGCGACAACCGGTGAAATTGTGCATGTAGATGGCGGGTATCACGCCATCGGGGCCTAATTACGCTTTGAACCTTTAACCCTTCAGTACCTGGGTTGCTTTAGGAACTGTGTCTTTCGGGCTGACCTTGTAGAACACGCCTGCAAGCTTGCCTCTGGGGTCGATTACGAATGCACTGCGCACTACCCCCATGTACTTGCGTCCGTAGTTCACCTTCTCCGCCCACACGCCGTAGGCCTCAGCTACTGCATGGTCACCGTCGGAGAGCAAAGGGAAACCAAGTTCATACTTGTCGTCAAACCGCTTCTGCTTCTCGACAGCATCAGGCGAGACTCCAAGCACGACAGCGTTCAACACTGCCAAGTCAGCAAGCGCAGAACTCAATTCGCAAGATTGTGTCGTGCACCCAGGCGTGTCTGCCTTCGGGTAGAAGTACAAGACCACCGACTGTCCCTTGAATTGTGAGAGCTTCACCAACTTGCCGTCCTGGTCCATCAGGCTGAATATTGGAGCGCGATTACCGACTTCGAGTTTGGTCATGTCATTCCTGTCGAGTGCGAGGGTCGTTGTACATAGCCTGCCTAGCATGTCGCAGATGCAAGCTACGCGAACGATTGATCTTGCCACATCGGCCGAGCGTGCAAGCGCAGTGATTGCAGCAGAGTTCGGAGCACACGAAGCTTCGCACTGCGCTGACCGGTCGCCGTGTCTAATCGCGCACCTTCCAGCGATCGCGGCAGAAACCTGGCTCATCACCACCGTGACATCTACGGGTGAAGACTCGTGCACGGTTGACATCGTCGCGATGACCGACATGAAGGTCCCGTATTTCCAATGGGCGATCACTGGCATGGCACTCGGGCAGCTCGAGCGGCATGCCGACCGTTGCATCAACGTGATCGAATGCGCAATTCGTGCTGAGTCCCCACCCGACGCACTTAAGGCCCCAATGCTGCTTGCGAATGTGCCTTTCACGCAACGCCAAGCAAGTCTGCTCGCAACAGCTGCGATGGCCACAGCGGTAGCCACTTTTGGTGGCTCGCTATTCGGTCAGAACGCGCAGAACATTCAAGACAGCTTCGACCTTTCCGATCAGGCGCTTACAGTTGCCCTAGCTGCGTCGCGCGCAGGCGCTCTTGTCGCATTGTTCGTGATGGGCCTCGCGGACAGGGTTGGCCGACGCCGCATGATCCTCATTGGCCTCATCGGAATGGCGATTGCCAACGCACTCACTGCCCTATCGCCCGATGTCTACACGCTCACAGCTCTCCAAGGAGTGGCGCGAGGCTTCGTCGGTGCTGCAGCGATAGTTGCGGGCATTGCCGCTATCGAAGAATCGCCGAAGGGCGCACGAGCTTTCGCAGCAGCGATGCTCGCGATGTCCGGTGGATTTGGATTCACTGCCGTCGTTTTTCTACTCCCGATCGCAGACAGGCACCCCGACGCTTGGCGACTCTCGTACCTAGTTTCGGGCCTAAGCGTCCTGATCGTCCCGAGCGTCGCTCGCAACCTCACAGAGAGTCGGCGCTACACGAAGCTTGTCGCAGCCGACATAGAACGCGGGCGCGCTAGCGAGGTCGTTGATCGCCTATACGGGAAACGATTCGCGGTGCTAGCTGCCGTCGGTTTCATGACGAACATGTTGTCTGCGCCATCTGCTCAGCTGATGAACAAGTACCTCGATGACCGCGGTTTCTCGAACAGTGGTATTACCGGGTTTCGTGCGGCGACCACAGGGTTCCCCGGATTCATCGGCATCATATTGGCAGGGAAACTCACCGAAGTTCGCGGTCGACGTCCTGTTGCAGCGCTGTTCCTTTGTCTCGCCGGTCTGTGCCAAATCGGATTTTTTCTTTCGTCCGGCATCTTCCTTTATGTGTTTTCGATGCTCAGCGTCCTCGCTGCGAGTTGCGGTGGTCTCGCGATAAGCACGATGGGCGCCGAACTGTTCCCCACGGAGGTCCGCGGCACGAGCAACGGCATGTTGCTAGTAGTCAGCGTTGTCGGCTCTGCTTCAGGTTTGATTCTCGCCGGGCTACTTGCAGACCCACTCGGCGGCATTGGTCGAGCGATCGCACTCTGCGCGATTCCGACTGTCTTGGCCGCGGTCTTATTCGTACCGAGGCTTCCAGAACCTGCGGGCCAAGACCTCGACGAAATTTCCCCGAATGAAAGCCTGCCGGAGCACGCAATAGTCGTTGATTGAAAAATTCCTTTCGCGAAGACTTCAGTTTTTGACATGGTTTGGCCGATGACTCCCGTGCGGGCGGGGCAGAGGGGAACTAATGCCGACAGCCGACGCAATCAGCCACCTCTTCAAGCGGGCTGGATTCGGCCTCGACCTGGAGACCATTCAGCAGAAGTCCTTGCAACCACTAGAGACGACAGTTGAAGAACTACTAGACGATTTCGTCGAAGTCGAGAAACCGACATTTCTCGACGACGCGAGCCTCGAAGACTGGGAACGCGAGTACCTGCTACGCCACTGGTGGCTAGACCGCATGGCAGGTTCGACTAAACCCCTCCAAGAAAAACTCACGCTCTTTTGGCACGGACATTTCGCTACAGAGAACTCGAAGGTAAACGACGTCCGCCTGATGTGGGATCAGAACAACCTGTTCCGGACATCCGGCATGGGCAATTTTCGTGAACTTGTTCAGAACATGTCGTTGCAAGCAGCGATGGTCTTATACCTAGACAATGCCTATAACCACAAGAGTTCCCCGAATGAAAACTTTGCGCGCGAATTGCTTGAACTCTTCACTTTGGGAGTGAACCAGTACAGCCAGGCCGACGTCATCACGGCCGCTCGAGCTTGGACAGGTCACAACATCAACGACTCCATGAGCCCGATGACATATGAGTTTCACAGCACCGCCCACGACTTCGGGACCAAGGAATTCATGGGTGAGTCAAGGGCTTGGGACGGACCACAGATAATCGACTACCTACTTGAAGAAAACCTGGCCACGAAAATGATCGCTGCACGGCACATCACACGAAAGTTATGGGTGTACTTCGCGGGCTCGACTCCACCGGAAGCAGTGATTGACGAACTGTCGCACGTGTTCTTCGATTCGGACCTAAACATCAAAGACTTGCTGCGAGCAGTCTTCCTAAGGCCCGAGTTTTATGGACGCCGGTCCCGGAATGGACTCGTCCGCAACCCGACAGAGTGGGTGGTCGCGATAATGAAAGCGACCCACATCCCGATGACCGATCCAGGAGATGGCAGCGACCATTTTCACGCCTGGGGAATGGACGAGATGGGGATGGAACTCTTTCAACCACCGAACGTCGCTGGCTGGAAGAACAACGCTTACTGGCTTGGTACTACACAACACTGGGCTCGCGCTTCATGGATATGGAACTACCGCTGGACTCTGCATGAGGCGAACTTCTTGTTTAGTGACGTACAGGAAGTACTCGATGGACCTGGTGGCGATGCGCGCTACGAATTAGCGGTCGACAATGCCTTGGCCAAGTTCGGCATCTACACGCCGACTGCCAACACCAAATCTGTGCTCACGACTTGGATCAAGAAGCAGTACGAGGCTCCCGGCGAATGGCGCCAACGCGCTTGGTACCACGTCACGCAACTAATCACGATGTCCCCAGATTTCATGATGGCCTAAAGGCGAACCCGATGACCACGACCTTCAACCAAGACACCAACACAGATCGCCTCAGGATGAACTTGGACCTAGGGCGACGGCGCTTCCTCCAACTCGGTGCAGCCGGTGTCGGTGGACTCGCTCTGAATCCGCTGCTAAGCAATCTCAACGCATTCGCAGCACCACAACTAGGACCGCACGATCCGATTCTCGTGCTAATCGAGATGGATGGTGGCAACGATGCTCTCAACATGCTCTGCCCGACGACCCAATCCGCGTACTACGAAAAGCGCCCGACGATCGCGATTCCAGAAGCTTCGCAGTTAGCTATAAATACCGAAGTAGGCCTGCACCCAAATCTCGCGAACATCAAGAAGCGCTACGACAATGGCAAAGTCGCATTCATCCGCGGAGTCGGATCCAATCCAACCGATTTCAGCCACTTCACGTCGATGGCTAACTGGATGCAAGGTTGGGGTGGCGGACAGCTTGCTTACCCAACTGGCTGGATCGGACGCTGGGCAGACAGCCTCTACAACGCCCAAAATGAAGCGCTGTACCAGGTAGTCATCGATCAGTCGGTGCCGCTACATCATGTTGGCGACAAGAATCAGGCCGCAGGACTTCCACTATGGATTGGCAGCGCTTTCGGCGTCGAGAGGGACACGCCCGATGAGATCCGAATGCTTAGGACTCTGTCAAAATATGCAGCCTCGGGTGAGAGTGGACGAGGTGACTGGGGCAATGAAATTGCTGAGAGCAACAAAGCACTTGTTCGTGTCAGTGGCAAGGTCCAACCAGCGTACGCAGGCGAATTTCCCGACGATTACTTCGCTCATCAAATGGCGCTCGCGGCGAATCTGATCAACGCCAATCTAGGGATACGTGTACTCACAGTCCGACTCGGCGGCTTCGATACCCATACCAACCAAGGTGGGATAGTGGGCGATCACGCGAACTTGATGAAAAGTCTCGATGACGGGATCAAAGCATTCTTCACCAAACTGTCTCTCAACTACAGACGTCAAACCCTCCTGATGTCGTTCTCGGAGTTTGGTCGACGACCAGAGGAGAACAGCGATCGTGGGACCGACCACGGGACAGCAGGCGTTGTGATGCTCATTGGCGATCTGGTCCGTGGAGGCGTCTACGGAAGCCAACCATCGCTGGCTTCAGCGGATCTCGTTGACTATGGCAATCTCAAACGATATGTTGATTTCCGTCGCGTTTATGCAAGCGTGTTGAAGAAATGGTTGCGAGCCGACCCCACCTCGCTGCTCGGAAGGAGCTACGACACGCTCGACTTCATCAAGGCCGCGCCGTAGCCAAATCTGTCGTGCATCGGATTTCGTATTAGCGAGCGCTTAGCGACTCCCATCCTTGCGGAGGCTGTTCTAGGCGCCAATAGGCCTCATCTGGTCGTGAAGCGAGTTTCAGTGACAAGTTCCAGTCGTGCTCGAGGGCAAGTAGCTGGCTCGGATAGTGCTCGATTGCCGCAAGCTTGCGATCCCACGACTGGTCGGTCGATGGGCTCGCTTTCGTCGGCCAGAGGTTCGAACGAAACAACTCTGAGACTCGCCATGCGAGCATGCCGGGAATGAAGTTGTATCCCATGTCTTCGTAAGCGAACCACGAGAGTTCCGAGCCAAGTCCCTCGCGAGCGATGGTCGCTGCGTCGTGAGTCACTCCATGGTCTGGGTTGGCCAAACCGAACGGGATAATGACGCTTGTTGGACTATGACTCGCGATGGCGTCGGCCAGCGTCGGGGCGATCAACGTGGGCGAAACCGGGTTGCCGGCTTCGTTGTACGAGTGCTCGACAAAGTCAAGGTGATGAGCAATAGCACCAAGGCTCGACAGTGCCGAGATGTCTTCGGCTCTGCGCGCTGCCATCACATCATCGTCGGGAACGAATCCAGAGATGACATCCCAGGGCCGTTGCGGAACCGGGTATGCATCCGGATTACCAGCGAAAACTGTTATGACTACCGCTCCTGGATGAGCGCTCAGTAACTGCCCACATCCGAGCACGGCATCATCTAGGTGTGGAGACACGACAACTATCCGTTCGAGTTCGCACTCCGCTACGAGTCCCCAGCCGAGCATCGACTGCTCGGACTCGTTTCTACTCATACAGCTTGTCTACATAGTCCGCTATACCAGCTTCGACTAGGCCCTGCATTTCGGTCATCTGCGCCATGCCGTAGACCGGCGCCAGGTCGCTTCCCGCGTCCGGGTTCTCTCGCAGATATTGAACACACGCGGCGAGGTCTGCCACGAGGCGCTCGACTACTCCCGTTTGGCAGTGTCGCAAAGTGACACACAGGTGCATTGCTGCCGGTTCTTGCAAGCCATTTAGCGACCATCCGCGTTTCGCCATCTCGTCGAGGACACCCCAGATGTTGACTTCATCTGACTTCCAAGCAACGTCAAAGAGTGGGTCACCGATTACCTCGATTCCATCGATCTCCCTCACCGCCGCCTTCACTTGCGATGCGGTTTCGAGAATCTGCCTGACAGCTGCGAGATAACCATCTTCACCCATAGAAACCATCGCTGCCCAACACTGAGCGATGAGCGCCCCAGGACGCGACCCAGCAAACGTCGGCGAGTAATAGAGCCCGCCCGACCACGAGGCCGTCGTGTAGTACTGAAAATGTCGCAAGGCTTTGCCGCGATACAAGACGACCGAGGTTCCCTTTGCCGCGTAGCCGTACTTATGTGTGTCGGCTGACATCGATGTGACCCCAGGTATCCGAAAATCAAATGGCGGTACTTCGTAGCCCAGTCTTTCTGCCCACGGCAAGACGAACCCACCGAGACATGCGTCGACATGCATTCCAACCCCGCGCTCGGAAGCTGCCTCGGCCAACGCCTCGATCGGGTCTACTAGACCATTCGGGTAGTTAGGCGCCGAGCCAACGACGACGACAGTGTTCGCGTTGATCGCAGCCGTCATGGCTACGACATCTGCGCGCCCATCGGGCCCAGGTTGAATCGACACCTTCTTGATGCCGAAGTATTGGCTCGCCTTGTCGAATGCAGCATGAGCGGTTGCTGGAATAACCATTTCTGGTTCGGTGATGCCGTTAGCGAATCCTCGATCGCGGTACGTCTTCATGGCGAGCAGAATGCTCTCGGTGCCTCCGCTACTCACTGTGCCAACAACGTCGTCGTCACCGTTGAGCATCGTCGCTGTCATCCGACAGATCTCGCCATCGAACTTTGAAATGCTCGGCCACAGGTCTGCATGTAGCGGATTCGTCTGGCTGTGCAACGCGTAGACCTCGGACAAGAACGCTATGTGTTCTGGGTCACCGTGGTAGACGCTGCCGCTAGCGAACCCGTCTACCCATCGACTCTCTTCGCGGTCGCGCAAGTCGGTCATCATCGCGAGGACATCTTTGTGGTCTCTGCCATGCAGAGGAATTTCGCGCACAGGCGGGAACTCATCTTTGTAGGGATTGCTCAATTTCTTCCTCTCGTCAAGACGCCGCGTTCGCGTGGCGCTCGCGGTACCAGCCCTTAGTTTGTTTATGAAAAGCCCGGTACGCACCGTAAGCATCGTCGTACAACGAACGGTTCGCCGGCTTCGGCACGTAGGTGGCACTTATCTCGACGACATCGGCGATTCCGTCGATGTCAACGCGGCCGAGCGCGAGCGAGGCGAGCATCGCGGCGCCGCGCCCATTCGCTCGGATCGGATCTTTTACGCTTCGGATTTCACGGTCGAGAACGTCAGCAAAGATCTGCGCCCAAAATTCGGAGTTAGCTCCGCCGCCTACGAAGTTCAACCACGGGAATGGTCCACCGCGGAACTTCTCGACCCCAGCCAACAACCACCGAGTATTGAGAGCCACGCCTTCGAGAACGGACCGCACCAAGTCTGCTCGCGTGGTCGAAATCGAAACGTTGGCCCAAGCTGACCGCAGGTGGTGATCGTCGACGGGCGTGCGCTCCCCCACCAACCACGGGAAGAATAAAACTCCGTTAGAACCTGGGGGCGCGCTCGCCGCGAGCTCATCAATTAGCGCGTACGCATTGGGCGGTGGCTCAGGAGTCCCGAGACAATCGGTCGGCCAAAGCACGTTGTCGCGCAAAAAGTTGAGGCACTCTCCTGCCGTCTCTTGTTCATCGGCAATGAAGTAGCGACCCGGCAGCGGCGACGGCAAAGACGCGATGCCGCGCGATAAATCGGTCTTCTTCTCCAGAACATGGCCACTAACCCACGATGACGTACCGACGTAGAGATGTCCCTCGCCGTCTCGAACAGCGCCACTCCCGATAGCAGCAGACTGCACGTCGGGCGTACCACCGATAACCGGAATACCGGTAGGCACACCGAGACTCGTCGCGACCTCAGGTAACACATCGCCGACAATGTCTGTGGCTGCGATCAGATCAGGAAATTTCCTGCGTTCGAACCCAACCGCTGCCAACAGGCTCGGGGAATAGTCGATCTTCGAAGGATCGCGATTATCTGTCAACCAATGAACTGCTATTGAGTCATGCGTTGCGACCATGCGGCCAGTTAGTTGGTGGTTCAGCCAATCCTTAGGTTCGAGGTAACAGTGTGTTGCGGCGGCTATTTCAGGTCGATCTCTCTCGATCCATAAGACGTGGCTGATCGGATCTTTGCCTGAGTGTGCTGGCGCGCCACCAGTGAGAGATATCCAGCGCCGCAACCTCTGCGGTGAGTAACCGCTGACGTTGACACGGCCTCGCACGATGTCGCGAGTAACGCCCGCGCCGCGTGCGTCCATCCAGATGACGGCATTCATTAATGGCTTACCCGAAGCGTCTACGGCGACGGTCCCTGACCACTGCGACGTCACCGAGATTCCGACAACACTCACAGGATCGACTACTTGCCTTGCCGCCAAACGTTGCGCCGATGCCAATATGCCTTCCCACCAGTCGGATGGTCGTTGCTCAACTCCGTCTGGCGGCACTAGGACAAGTTCGACCGGTTCGAATTCCCCAGCGACGAAGTGACCTTTGGTCGTGAAGTACGCAACCTTCGGACCAGATGTTCCGAGATCGATCGTGAGAATGTGTTCGGTCACCGTGACGTCGCTATTCACTCTTGCGGCGCCGACCATGGCCGAAGAACCCGCCTACCGGACGAGCATGTGCGTGGTAATGGTCGGGGATATTGCGCATGTTGTCGTCTACGTAGTGCTCGAAATCGAAATGCTCTGTCACGACGAGTTTGAGTTTCGTCATCATGTGCACCATGTCGACCTCGGGAGGCTCGACACCGTGGGGCTTCCAAACGACCATCGGCGTATAACAGATCTCACATTCGGCGATCCAGCAGATGTCGTCTTCGTGGAACCATTCGGTGATACGTGCGGCTTCGCAGAGGTCGCAGTGATGATCCATAACCTCCACCGTATGTGAAGTAACGGGCACGGAGCGACAAGGATCGGAACACAAATGGCCGAACTGGCCGTTCGACCCATTCCGAAGCCGTCCTGAAACATGGCAGAATATGCAGGCTTATGAAGGGTCTGATACTGGCCGGCGGTTCCGGCACCCGGCTTCGACCCATCACGCATACAGGCGCGAAGCAACTCGTCCCGATTGCGAACAAGCCGATCATCTTCTACGGCATCGAAGCGATGGCTTCGGCTGGAATTACCGAAATTGGCGTTGTTGTAGGCGATAACAAGGACGAGTTCATTACTGCGATGGGCGACGGTTCCCAGTTCGGAATCGAGATCACCTATATCCCGCAGGACGCACCACGGGGACTAGCTCACTGCGTTCTTATAGCAACGGATTTCCTGGGTTCAGATGACTTCGTGATGTACCTCGGCGACAACATGTTGCAACAGGACCTTGCAGGGTTCGTCGATAAGTTCGAGCGTGAACGCAGCGCGCCACCAGAACTTCATGTTGAGCCGAAGCCAGCACCAGCAGCACAGATATTGCTCGCAGTCGTAGAAGATCCACGCCAATTTGGTGTTGCAGAGATTGGCCCATCAGGAGAAGTCATTCGACTAATCGAGAAACCTGCAGACCCACCTAGCGATCTAGCGCTTGTCGGCGTGTACCTGTTTGATGAAAAAATTCATGAAGCCGTGCGCTCAATTAGCCCGAGCGAACGTGGCGAGCTGGAGATTACGGACGCCATCCAATGGCTTGCCGATCAGGGTCACCGAGTAGTACACGAAGTTCTCAACGGTTGGTGGATCGACACAGGCAAAAAGGATCCACTTATCGAGTGCAACCGCTTGGTGCTCGAAACTCTCACACCTCGCAACGACGGCAAGATCGACGCGCAGAGCAAGATCGACGGACGGGTAGTTATCGAACAGGGTGCTGAACTCATAAACAGTTCTGTTCGAGGCCCAGCGATTATCGGACGCAATACCAAGCTCATAGATACTTACGTCGGACCATTCACTTCCATCGCTTCTGATTGCACCGTTATCGACGCCGAGATAGAGCATTCTGTCGTGCTCGAACGGTGTCATATCGAAGGCGTCCATCGTCTTCAGGATTCCCTCATCGGCCGCGATGCAGAGGTAGTGCGCTCGTCTCTGCGACCGAAAGCGAGCAGATTGATGCTCGGCGACCATTCACGCATCGAGTTGGAGTAGAAAAAGCCGTGGCCAAGCTGACCGAGTCGAATCTCATCAAAGGCGTGTTGCACGTTGAGCCAGTGGTACACGGCGACGAACGTGGTTTCTTCGTCGAGACATACCGCAGAGAATGGTTCCCGTTCGGTCGCGAGATGCTCCAGGGCAACCGTGGCGATCGCGCCGCTGGTTGTCTTGTCGGCCTGCACTATCACCTCCACCAGGCGGACTATTGGTATGTGCCGTACGGCACTGCGCGCGTCGTACTGCATGACCTTCGGCAGGGATCGCCGACAAACGGCGTGACCGAATGCTTCGACCTCGGTGTCAACGCCGATGGCAAGAACGAACACCACGGTGTCTTCATCCCACCTGGTGTCGCCCACGGTTTTGCGAGCCTCACCGACATGACCATCACGTACCTCGTTGACAGCTACTACAACGCAGCCGACGAACTCGGAGTCGCGTGGAATGACCCAGAAATCAACGCTGACTGGGGCGTTACAGATCCGATACTTTCCAAGCGAGACCAGTCGAACCCGGAGAGGTCTGAACTAGGGCAACAGTGGCAGCCACACTTCGCGCTGCGCACCTAGGGGAGACACTGCCGTGAAGATGCTCGTTACCGGTGGGGCCGGATTCATTGGCTCGAACTTCGTCCGCTGGGTGTTCGCAAACACAGATGACGAAGTTGTTGTCTACGACGCGCTCACCTACGCAGGGAATCTCTCAACGCTGCGAGACGTCGACGACAACCCGCGCTTTTCGTTTGTACACGGCAACATCTGCGACCCAGGACCGCTCGCTGCCTCTCTCAAGGGCTGTGACGCTGTTGTGCACTTCGCCGCAGAAAGTCACGTAGACCGCTCCATCGATGGCTCCGACGATTTCGTACACACGAATTGTTTCGGCACCAACGTCGTTATGGACACAGCGCGTCGCGTCGGGGTGCCTCGCGCACTCCATGTCGGAACGGACGAGGTGTACGGCTCTGTCGAGGTCGGGTCATCGAAAGAATCAGACCCCCTCGAACCGCGTTCTCCTTACTCGGCGAGCAAAGCCGGTAGCGACCTCATCGCGCTCTCCTATCACCACACGCATGGCCTCGATGTCGTCGTCACGCGTTGCACCAACAACTTCGGCGCATTCCAATATCCAGAAAAAGCGATCCCTCTATTTACAACGAACCTTCTCGACGATAAGAAGATTCCGCTATACGGCGATGGCCTGAACGAGCGTGACTGGATCCACGTGGACGACCATTGCTCTGGCGTTTACACAGTGTTGCAACATGGAATCTCGGGCGAGATCTACAACATCGGTGCTGGCAATGAAACAACTAACAGGGTGCTCGTAGACAAACTGCTGGCACTAAATGGCTGTGGCGAAGAGATGGTCTCGTATGTCGCGGATCGCCTCGGGCATGACCGTCGTTATTCGGTTGATGTCGCAAAAGTTTCGGCCCTTGGATGGAAACGACAGCGCACCCTTGATGAGGCGTTAGAGCGCACTGTTGCGTGGTATGCCGATAATCGCTGGTGGTGGGAACCACTTCGGGCGAGGGGCTAACGCGATGCGCCTCGTAGTTACTGGCGCGGGCGGGATGCTCGGCCAAGAAGTCGTCGGTATCTCGACCGGCGTCCATGAAATCCTCGCCTTTGACCATGCATCGCTCGATATCGGTGACGCCGCCGCAGTCAGTGCGACCCTCGATGCAAGCGGCGCTGAATGCATCATCAATTGCGCCGCATACACGGCTGTCGACAACTGTGAAAGCAACACTGAAACGGCGTACCGCATCAACAGCGACGGCCCAGCAAATCTCGCTGCAGTTGCGCACCGACTAGGCGCACGACTAGTTCATGTCTCAACTGATTACGTTTTCGATGGCACGAAGCCAACTCCGTACGTCGAAACTGACAAGACCAACCCGCAATCGGTGTACGGAGCGTCGAAACTCAGCGGGGAACACGCCGTGCTCGAACTTGGTCACGCCGGCATTGTCGCTCGGACTGCATGGGTGTTCGGTCAACACGGAGCGAACATGGTCAAGACTGTTCTACGTATCAAAGACACCGTTCCGACCTTAAGCTTCGTAGACGACCAACGTGGCTCTCCTACGAGTGCAGCTGACCTTGCAACGATGCTCATAGCACTCGCCGATTCAAAGCACTCTGGACTATTTCATGTGACAAACGCTGGCAACGTCAGCTGGTTCGAGTTTGTCCAACAGATCTTGGCGCTCACAGGTGATGACCCTGCTCGTGTGCTTCCGATAAAGACGTCGGATCTCAGTCCCCCACGCCCGGCGCCACGCCCAGCAAACAGCGTCTTAGATAATGCCGCGTTGCGAGCCTGCGGGCTCGCTCCCTTGCGGAGCTACGAAGCCGCACTCGCGGACGTAATCACCCAGCTAACGATCTGATGCCGGTGCTTCTGCACGTATGCGTCGTTGCATTAATGCGCGCACGGCACCATCGAAAATCACTAGAGGGATAAGTATTCGCGTAGCTGCTGAGACCTCGTCAAGAAGCCACGACAGGTAGGCAGCCGCCGAAAACAATGCGACGAGAGCGACAGCGAGGCCAGCTTGTTGGCGTAGAGCGCTGCCTCTCTTGGGCACCGGAAACCGCTCTGGATCCCGATACAACATCAGTATCAAAAAGACTACGAGCCAGATTACAATTTGGCTTTCAACCAAGTACATCACTTAGTCCACCTACATGTGTTCAGTATCCAACCAACTTTCGATTGCGCCTAGCCGACAAGAATATGTCGAGAGCAATCAGCGGAACTCCTGACACATACTCAAATCCCCAACGGATATTCACCAAATCGATGTGCAGAATCGCGACGACGCCGTAGACACCCGTCAGCACAAATGCCCCAGCAAAATATGCAACAAACAACGGGAATACGACCGGCAATTTCTCGGGTTTCGAACCGCACTTACAAAAAGGATTGGGAAACATTCGGTCGCTAGTGCGCATCACAAGTACGAAATAGCCAAGTAGCAAGATCACAGCGCGCTGCACCTGCCGTTGCTATCGAGTACTCGTTGGCGGGTCACTCCAACTTGCAGTCCTGTGCGAGGCATCATGACGCGGGCGTTCGGCGCCGACGGCGCCAGCCCGAAGCGTCCTGGAGAGCGAACAACCCAACTAGCGGAAGAGTCGAGAGTTCAACGAGATACCACTCTGCGCCCTCGAAAATATAGAAGTACCCCACAAACCACACTGCCGCCGCGACGACAATACGAATACGAGATGCAAGCGGCGGTTTCGGCCGTTTCGCATTCCAACCTTCGCCACGCCTCACGTTACTGATGATGTCGAAAACCGAACATATGAGTAGAAAAATCATCGCCTGCCTCCAATCACCTTCTGCCTCGAGGGCCTTCGTGCAGTACTAGTTCTTCTTCGCAACATCTTTGAAGTCGATACCGCCATCTTTGGTTGCTCCTACACCGACTTTCATAGTGAGGCAGCCGTCTGGTTTGCGCTCGACCGCTTCTTCAAGATCGTTCGAAGTGTCGTTCATCCACGACACAGACAATTCCTCGCCATCGATGGGATGTCGGTTCAATTAGGAGGCCGAGAAGCGGACCGAACAGAGTTTGCATACCGTCGTTGCCATACGTGTACGGCAAAAAAGACAACCAGACCCGGCGACATCGCAAGTTCACGCATGTACCAATCCTGGTTTGGTGGGGCGAGCTCTACCGCCAAGAGAACGGGCGCTATCCACGCTAAAGAAAGCACTCTCAGAGGTAGAGGAAGGAACGAAAAATCGAATCCAGGAAATGAACCACGTGCGAGGCGACTGATAACTGCAAAAACGATTACAACCAATATCGTGATCATTGCTTGCTTCTCCTAGTCCTCCTGCGCGATGGCTTTGGCGCAATAAGTGTTTTTGCGGCCGACATCATTGAAATCAATTCCCCCATCAATCGCGGCACCAGGGCCAGCCTTCATCGTCAAGCAGCCGTCCGGTTTGCGACCGATTGCCTCCATCACGTTCTTCGTTATGTCCTTCTTCCACCAGTCCCATTACGTGAAACACAATGCAGCAATCGCCGCTGCGATAGCGATTGCGAGCCCCGCCGAGGCGGCCGCCGTAGCGACTCCGAGCACGATGGATATCAGCACACAAGCTCTCGAAATCACGTCCCCAATAGTCGTGGCACCCTCGAGGTGGCGATGGAAATATGCAGTGAACCTAGGGCTGAAGTAGACGGTGCCTGTTGTCCAACCGGCGTTGAAATACCAGCCGTAACCCCAGATCGTGTCACCGACTTGCAGGCCCATTGGCTTTCCGACTGTCGGCATCACTCCGTGGCCCTTGTTCGCAATTCCTCTACCAACTCGCGTTCTGCGAGGTGCCTAATTGCCAGAAATCGTAAAAACGCGAGCGGTACCCACATGGCGGTCCTTACTAGCTCGCAGCCGCCACTGCGCGAGCGGCGGCACTCAACGATCTCAAATATCGACGACGCCAGGTGTCGATCGCTACAAAGAACAGCGCCGCGGGCACTAGCGACAGGTTCTGTGGCAACGAATCAGAATTGTCCGCGAGCCACGGCGGAATTCCGATCATCAACAAGAAGGCGACAACGTTCGGCAATTCACTCAGGCGCCAAGAAGCGAGCGAATAGTCGACGATTGGCTTGTCACGCTCCAACCACCGTCGCAGTGCGAGAAAACCTAAAAATGCATAGACGACGTACATATCTTTCCTCCTCAGCCTTCCTGATTCTTCGCTTCGGTGCAGTACTTGTTTTTTCTTGCTACGTCGTTGAAGTCAATGCCGCCGTTGTCGGCTGTGCCATAACCGACCTTCATCGTGAGACATCCGTCTGGTTTCCGGGCAATAGCTTGCTCAATATTGTTTGAAATGTCATCAGTCCACCAGTCCCATACGAAACCGCACACTGCGCCTAAAACGCCCGCGACGATCGCGGCGGCCCCTCCCTTGCTAGCTACGAGCCCGGACAGCCATAGGGAAACATTCATAACCTTGTTCGCGATTTCGAGTTCGTCGTCAAGACTGCGCTCTAAGTAGGCAGTGAATCGTGGGCTGAAGTAAACGGTTGCACTGATCCAACCGGCGTTGAAATACCAGCCGTAGCTCCAGATTGCGTTCCCGACTTGTAGGCCCATTGGCTGCGGTCGTGCGGGATACTCACCTTGTCCCTTATTGCGAGCGGCGCCGCCCGCAGTTGCATCAACCGAGATCTCCTCACTCGCTACGCCCGCTACCGCTGATTCACGTGAGAGAGAGAAAGTCTGCTCGACTTTCATCTGGTGCAACTAACAAACACCCGGTTGCTGCAACTGTTGCAGCAAGAGTTCGTGCAACATATTTCTTTAGACAATTCATTTAGACATCTCCAACCTGTTCGGTCCCCGCGGATCTGACAAGCGGAAGTTTATCAGGCAATAGACAGATTGTCTAGGACAAAATGGTTAGGAGCTGGGCTTCAGAAGGCGCGTAGCGAGGCAGCGCCACGCTCACTAGTTACAGGCGGGCGACTATCGCTTCAGCGAACTCAGAGCACTTGACCTCTGTTGCGCCGTCCATCTGACGGGCAAAGTCATAGGTAACAATCTTGTCGGCGATGGTCGCCTCGAGAGCTCTGATGATGTCGTCTGCAGCGCCTTGCCAACCGAGATGCTCAAACATCATCACGCCAGACAGAATCACTGATCCTGGATTCACTTTGTCTTGACCGGCGTACTTGGGTGCTGTGCCGTGCGTCGCCTCGAAAATCGCGTGGCCGGTCACATAGTTGATGTTGCCACCAGGGGCGATGCCGATACCACCAACTTGGGCTGCGAGCGCATCTGACAGGTAGTCGCCATTCAGGTTCGTTGTGGCGATCACTTCGAACTCGGTTGGGCGCGTAAGAACTTGCTGCAATGTGATGTCGGCGATGCTGTCCTTCACCAAGATCTTGTCGCCTCGTTCACCGTTGCAGTCGTCCCAACCAACAGCAACATCGGAGAACTCTTCGCGGACGAGCTCATAGCCCCACTTGGCGAATGCGCCTTCTGTGAACTTCTGGATGTTGCCCTTGTGCACGATCGTGACGCTCTTGCGGTTATTCGCAACGGCATACTCGATCGCTGCGCGGATAAGGCGCTTCGAGCCAGTAACCGATACTGGTTTGATGCCGATACCGCTATCGGTACGAATATCCCAGCCGAAATCGCTCTTCAATAGAGCGATGAGCTTGGCTGCCTCTGGAGTGCCCTGCTCTACCTCGAGGCCAGCGTAAATGTCTTCTGTGTTCTCACGAAAGATCACCATGTCGACAAGGTCCGGGCGCTTTACCGGCGAAGGCACACCTGTAAACCAGCGCACTGGTCGCAGGCAAACGTACAGGTCTAAAATCTGACGCAAAGCAACATTGAGGCTGCGGATACCGCCACCTATCGGAGTTGTAAGCGGGCCTTTGATGCCGATCAGGTACTCGCGAAACGCCGCGACAGTTTTATCGGGAAGCCACGAACCTGTGGCGTCAAATGCCTTCTGACCGGCTAGAACTTCTTTCCAAGCGATCGATTTGCCGTGCTTCTTAGCTGCCGCATCGAGCACAAGTTTCGCTGCTGGCCAGATGTCGACACCTGTACCGTCGCCTTCGACGAATGGAATAATGGGCTCGTCCGGAACCCACAACTTGCCGTCGGCTCCCATCGTGATCTTTTCAGCGGTCATGGCCCGAGACTATCTAGGAACACGTCACGGTCCGGCTTCGGCCGAGAGGCTTCCGACGATGTCTACGAAATTGCCATCGACTCCAGTCGCGAGATCGCCGGTGGTGAGCCCACCTGTAGTTGGTTTGCCGTCAAGGCCGGTTGCGTCAAGCAGTGCATCGACAACCTGGCTCTGGATCAAGATCTCTACACGCCGGTTCTTCGAGCGTCCTGCCTCTGTTGCGTTGGATGCAATTGGTCGCGTGTCGGCATGTCCTGAGGAATGAAGATCAGACTCGGCGAGTCCGACGGTCATTAGGTAGCGCAATACGGCGCTAGAACGCGCTCCAGACAGTTCCCAGTTCGATGGGAACTGCGCTGTTCGAATTGGATTCGTGTCTGTGTGGCCACCGATGAGTATTGGGTTATCTACGCCTTCAAGAGCGATCGCGATGAGGTCCAAGATCGTCGTCCCGTACGGCTGAATTTCGGCTTCACCCGAATTGAAAAGAACCTGGTCCGTGATGATCGTGAGATGCAGTCCGTCGTCGAGCAACTCAAAATGGAGTTTGTCCGCAAACCCTTCGCGCGTAGCAGCCGCTTCAAGCGCCCGTTTGATACCTTCAAGAGTCGCTTTCTCACTCGCGATTGCCGCCTGAAGTGCTTGCTCGCGTTGGAGTATTTGGTCGAGATATGTCTCGCCGATGTCATTCTGGGTTGGGCCAGGATCACCACCTTGCTGACTCGAGCTACCCGAGCCACCTTCGGAGTTGGGCGCAGGAATGATCTCGTGGCCTTGCTTTGCAGCAAACACGCCCGTCGTAAGTTCGCCACCGCCGAGTGCATCGTTGAAGCCGATGGAGAGTTCCTTGAACTTGTCCTTGTCGACAGACGACATCGCGAACAGCGCAATGAACATCGCCATCAGCAGAGTCAGGAGGTCGGCGTAGGGAATTACCCATGCTTCATGGTTGACATGTTCTTCGTGTTCCTCATGCGGTTCGTCATCGTGGCCGTGACCACCGCTAGCTGCGCCGGACATCGTTCAGCCCCTATGCGGCCTCAGCTTCGCGTTCCGCTGGTGGAACACGAGCCATCAAGAACTCTTCAACAATGCGAGGACTAGTACCTGCCTGCATCGCCATTACGCCCTCGATCACTAGTTCCATGTGATCAACCTCTTCGGTGGTGCAACGCTTCAGCTTGTTCGCCATCGGCAAGAAAATCCCGTTCGCCAAAAAGACGCCCCAGAAGGTCGCGACGAACGCAGCAGATATACCGTGACCGATTGCCGCAGGATCGTCGAGGTGGGCCATCGTCGCCATCAGACCGAATACTGCTCCGATGATCCCAAAAGTCGGGGCAAAAACTCCTGCGTTTGTGAGGAAATTCTGGCCCGCCTTGTGACGCTCTTTCAACGCAGCTACCTCTGCCCTCAGGGTCTTCTTTAGAGCGTCGGGGTCGGTGCCATCGACCGCGAGTTGGATTCCTTTTTTGAGGAATGGGTCTTCGAGTTGCTTCGCATCTTCTTCGAGTGCGAGAAGCCCTTCGGTCCGGGCGCGGTTCGTGAGGCGCACGATCACTTCAATCGTTTCTTTCGTGTTCTTTTCGGGGTTGCCCTTCACGGCCTTACCGATGTACTTGCCGACAGCAGCACCCTCAGCGAAAGGTGCACCAATGAAAGTCGCACCCATAGCGCCAACCACAACAATCAACAGAGCGGGGACGTTGGTGAACAGGGCAACGATGTCAGCGCCTTTCAGGATGGCGCCGACGAAGACTCCGACAAAGGCCATCACGAGGCCGATCATCGTGCCTTTTTCCATCTCAGCCTCCTGCGCTAGGTACCAAGACCGCTCGACTCAAGCGGCCCTGCATTCGTGGCATAGCTATCGGCGCATATGCGTGAGGACTCAATACCGAGTTTTGGCCATTCCGCGAGCAATTTCGGCCTCACGCCGGTCGATTCAACGCTTCGTGACGAGATTTCAGGCGTCTAGGGCAGCGCGGAGACTCGCTACAAACTTGTGGGCCTCGATCGGGCCTCCGCTTTGGAGAAGGCGACGTACCAACGCTGAGCCAACAACTACGCCATCGCAATGCGACGAAGCCTCAGCGGCCTGCTCGGGCGTGCTGATTCCGACACCGAGCAACACGGGGATATCGGTAGCGGCTTTGAGGCGCGCACCCATTGAGGCTGCCGTATTAGCAAGGCCTTTGCGCTCCCCCGTAACCCCAAGGAGCGACACCGCATAAAGGAACCCCGAAGCCGCGGCGCATATCTCGACAAGTCGCGCATCGGTTGTTGTGGGCGAAGCGAGCAGTACGCATTCGACTCCGTGGCTACGCGCAGTCGCGTCCCAACCGCCTCGCTTCATCTCGTCGACGGGGAGGTCAGGCAAAATCGCCGCATCTATCCCAGCGTTAGCCAACAGCGACGCAAACCTGGCATGGCCCATGTGCGCAACGATGTTGTAGTACGTCATCACAGCAATCGGCGCTGCAATGTCGAGTTCGCTTGCCTGAGCGATTACCGACTCAGGCGTAGCCCCAATATCGAGAGAACGCTGACTCGCCTCTTGGATCGTTACGCCGTCCATGACGGGATCAGAAAACGGAATTCCTATCTCGATCGCGTCGGCTCCGGCGTCGGAACATGCTCTGACAACGTCTAGCCAGTCCTTACCAAGTCCTCCAGTGACATAGGGAACGAGCAATTTCCGACCCGTATCGCGAGAAGCGCGCAATGTTGATTCGAGATGCATCAAAGACTGCCGAGACGCTCTGCGATTTGCGCGGCATCCTTATCGCCACGCCCCGAGAGTGTTACGAGCACGGTCGAGCCAGATGGGATTGTGTCGCCTGCCGTACGTTCGAGCCAGCCAATCGCGTGGGCTGGCTCTAGTGCTGGCACGATGCCCTCTGTCGACGAAAGCAGCACGAACCCAGACACTGCTTCGTCGTCGGTAGCGCTCTCATAGCGTGCTCGTCCGCTCGCAGCGAGTGCTGCATGTTCAGGGCCGATACCCGGGTAGTCGAGTCCTGCACTTATCGAGTGAGCTTCGAGGACTTGGCCGTGTTCATCTTGCAAGAACAGGGAGCGCATCCCGTGCACATAGCCCGGCACGCCACGATTTACAGCCGCTCCGTGTTTGCCGGTTTCTAGGCCGAGTCCTGCGGCTTCGACACCGACGAGCGCCGTGTCCTTTAGGTCGACGAAGCCAGCGAAGGTTCCCATTGCGTTAGACCCGCCGCCGATACATGCGACTACGTAGTCGGGGTCTCCACCATCGAGTATCGACCGGCATTGCTCGCGTGCCTCGTCGCCAACAACGCGCTGGAACTCACGGACCATCCATGGAAATGGATGTGGACCCATGACAGAACCGAGGCAGTAGTGAGTCGTTTCGACCGAAGCAACCCACTCACGCATTGCGTCGTTGACAGCGTCTTTCAAGGTGGCCGAACCGCTCGTGACAGGAATTACCTCAGCGCCGAGTAACCGCATCCGCCACACGTTCAGCGCCTGACGCTCGACATCGACAGCACCCATGAACACCGTGCACTCAAGACCAAACAGCGCAGCGGCAGTTGCTGTCGCTACACCGTGCTGACCAGCACCGGTTTCGGCGATCACACGCCCCTTGCCCATGCGACGAGTGAGTAGCGCCTGACCGAGAACGTTATTGATCTTGTGACTACCGGTATGGGTCAGGTCTTCACGCTTGAGTAGTACTCGAACACCGAGTTTGTCCGAGAGCCTGTGACATTCGGTGACCGGCGTCGGCCGACCAGCATAGGACCCGAGCAGGTCCGAGAACTCTGAGCGAAACGCATCGTCATGCCAAGCCGCGCGAAACTCGTTTTCGAGTTCTTCTAGAGCTGCGATCAGGGTCTCTGGTACGAAACGCCCGCCGAATTCACCGAAACGACCAGCTTCCGAAGGCTCTGGCCCTTGAGGTCCGAGAATTACTCCCCCACCGCGGACGGGTGGATTCATTTTCGCAACCCGAGATCGTCAAGGCTCCAGTCGAAGGGGCGCGACTTGCCTGGGACCACATCTGGAATTTGCTCTATAGGGATCTCATCAAGCGCGATTCCGAAGTCGATAGCGCGTTCGGCCTTATGGCCTCGACTCGCGCTAAGTACATCGCCTGCGTCTTTTGCAGCTTGGACGAACAACCTGACCTTGGTTGGGTCCTTGTGGCCTGTCGTTCGTTCGACGCCACTGCTGACATCGACTCCCCACGGCCGGATCGTAGAAATCGCGTCGGCAACATTCTGATGATTCAGACCGCCAGCTAGCAACAGTCGCACACCCGGCGGGATTCTGTCGGCGAGCGCCCAATCGAAAACCTTGCCGCTGCCCGGGTTGGGTCCGTCGACGAGAACAATGTCGGCCGGGCTGTTCGCAGCGAGAGAAATCGCAGGGTCGCCAACCTTGTAGCCCTGGATCACGAAACGCACGCGCTCACGTATGTAACGCACATCCGTAACGGTTTCGCGCCCGTGCAGTTGCGCTCCGCGTAGTCCTGCGCGGTTACAGATTTCTACGACTCGCTCGGGACGTTCGTCTACGAAGACGCCGACGGCAATTGTCTCTGCTGGCAACCGCCGGACTATGTCGCGAACCTCCTCGACATTGACCTGCCTTCGGCTAGGAGCAAACACAAATCCGAGCGCGTCGGCGCCCATAGCGACAGCCAACAGCGCGTCGTCCTCGTTAGTAATGCCGCAGATCTTTACGAACATGGTGCGAGCAGATTACGACTTGGCTACGAACGCCGCGGCCATTTGTGCACATAGCGCTGCAGGATCGGGACAACGGGAGAACGCTTCGCCGACAAGTACGGCGTCAAGGCCCGCGTCGGCCATTTTCTGTGCATCAGCCACGGTTCTGACTGCCGACTCCCCAATGCGTATCACTTCTGTTGGGAGAAGCGATCCAAGGCGTTCAGCGATTCCGAGGTCTTCCGAGAAGCTTTGCAGACTCCTGTTGTTGATACCAACGATGCGCGCTCCTGCGCTAAGTGCGCGTTCAATCTCTGCTTCATCGTGCGTCTCCACAAGCGCAGCTAGGCCTAGGTCCGTCGCCGCCTCTCTGAGATCTCTAAGGGTGGCGTCGTCTAGTGCTGCAACGATCAGCAACACAGCGTCAGCCCCGAGAGCGCGCGCCTCGAACAACTGGATTTCCGCGATGACGAAGTCTTTCCGGAGAATTGGTAGCGCGACCGCTTCGCGCGTGAGCGTCAAATCTTGGGCTCTGCCACCGAAGTATGGGCCGTCCGTTAGGACGCTTAGCGCCGACGCACCGCCGGATTCAAAATCTGAGGCGCGTTTCGAAGGGTCGAGATCGGGATCTAGATCTCCCTTGCTCGGCGACCGTCGCTTGATTTCAGCGACTACAGCTAGGTGCCCATCAGGTCGTCGCAGGCTGCCCGCGAAGTCACGCGTCGGCAATGCCTCTACGGCAGCGCGGCGTATGGCGTTGCGAGTCTGTGGTTGGTGTAGCAGCGTGACCTCGTCGCGTTTGGTCGCGAGGATGTCGTCAAGGATTCCCATTCGACCGCGAGGCTAGCGAGGACTCGCAAACTGAGTTAACGCGGGAAGGTCACCGCGCTCGTGAAGTAATCGCCCTTGCGAGCCGAGCCCACGACGCCGGGGCTGTTCTCTGTCCAATGCACGCTTCCGCTGTTGCTCGGCGCGTTCATCGCGTCACCAAATCTGGTCAATGCTCCCGCACTCAGATATTTTCCTACGTCTTCGCCCGGCGACCCAACCAATAGTTCGGCGAGGCCATCGGCGTCTGTATCGACTGCGCCAAGTGTTGCCCCAAACCAGCCACTACGCGTCGGCGCCCCAAGGACGCCATCGGTATTCAGGGTGAACACCACAGAATCAGTTGCCGTTGCCCCTGCGACCGAAGGGAAGAGGACGTGTGCCTGACCACCGTCAATAGCGCCGCTGAGATCCTCGAATGGCACGCCGATCACAAGAACGTCATCTGCGCCACCGCCATCGACATCTGCTAACCGAGCGATCAAGACCGAGTGACCGAATTCTTGTCCACGTCGAGATCCACCAGGGATACCAGTCGTCTCCTGGTTCAACATCTGGCTCATAGTCAAACCGAGAAGATCGGCGTCGCCAGTCGCAACGAATACCGCGCCAGCAAAAGCAACTGCCCCGGAAGCCTCACCTGGTGCGCCAACAGCGAGATCATCGATCCCGTCGAGGTTGAGGTCACCTGCAGCGATGCTCCACCCGAAAAAATCAGAGACCTGTCTGCCCGCGGAACCGACGTTGCGAAAGTTGCGTTCCGTCAACGTCTGACTCGTCGAAGGATCTAATGCAGTGCCGGAAGCCCCGCGCAAAATGTGTACAGCGCCAGCACCCGCGTGCGTCGTCGCGAAGTCGCCAGGAACACCAATAGCGAGATCATCAATCTCGTCGCCGCCGAAGCGGCCAACTGCGAGCGAGTAACCGAAATTGTCGCTCAACTCAGGGATACCTGCGATTCCATTCGTGGCTTGCGTGAATCTTCGCGAGCCAATATCGGTAAGGCCACATACGCAACCATTCAGCACCGCCACTGCGCCAGCGCGACGGCGGCCGTTGATTCTCTCTCCAGGTATTCCAATGGCGAGATCGTCGAGCAGGTCGTCGTTGAAATCGCCCGCAGCGAGCGCAGTACTGAACAGCTCCGCAGGTGCAGTGGTACTAGCTATTTGCCCAACGTCTTGATGCCACAGCTCGGATCCGGCTGCGGTGAGGCCGTTCGCCGATCCGTAAAGCACTAGGACACTGCCAGCAGCCCTCTTGGTAGCTATGACGTCGCCAGGTATCCCTGCGGCTAGATCGTCGTATCCATCGCCATTGAAGTCACCGGAGGCAAGACTCGCGCCTAGAGACTCTGCGTCATGGGTGATGCCGGGGATCCCAGCCGTCGCCTGATCGAAAAATAGCAAGCGGTTCGCAGCGGCCGGCTCCGCTCCATAAAAGACATAAACGGCACCAGCGCCACGGTTCTCGCCAGCAGCACCTACGGCGTAGTCGCCGAATCCGTCTCCGTCGAAATCCGGATGGGTTCCCGGCATTGTGGCAGCGGGGACCACCTCAATCGCGACGAACGTGGACGACATCGATATGAGGAGCACGAGTGTGCGCAGAACGCGCAAGTAAGACTTCACTCATGATTCGATCGGCCGTCACAGGAGTAGTTCCACGCATACGACTGACGGGATGCGAAAGCGACATTTAGTCCAGCGTGATGGTTGTTGTTTGTGACACTCGCAGCGCAGCGCCTTGCTCGACTTCACGCCGCAACGTTGCTAACGCGACAGGCCCACAACGTGGCGACACCGCCGAACTCGAAACTACGCCGACAACCTTGCCGTCAAGGTTGACTACCTCGTCTCCAACCGACACTTCGACACTGGGGCGTAGACGGCGCATGGTCTTGTTGACATGCCCACGACTGTCGATTCTGCACACGAGTTCCTGGCCTAAGAAGCAACCCTTCGTGAAACTGACTGCCGTGACTTCAAGCGCCGCTTCCTGCGCAATTGTGTCCGCGTCGATATCTGCGGGTTGACGAGCGACGCCGAGTTCGATCCGCAATGTCTCTAACGCCACTAAGTCGGCTTCCGTCACATCTGGAATGCTCATTGAGGAGATCAGAGATGTCGGGCCCAACAGCTCATGCCCCGGACTGGTCGGCCAATCGATGGTTGCTACGTGCACGCCATCGGGAACATTCGGAGCTACGCCGACAGAGTTCGGGCCCCTCACGACCAAGGCCTGATATCTCGCGGAGCAGTCTTCGATTCTGACGTCGACTCTTATCTTGAACCTCGCTAGACCGACCGCTAGCAGCGGCCCGACTTCCGGCTCGCACCGCAACCAGAACATGTCCTCAGCTACTCGTACGACGTGAAAGTCTGCTGTGAGTTTGCCTTGAGGTTCGAGGAGTAACGAGTGACGCGTCTCACCTACTCCGATTCCGTCGAGGTCTTGACTCACAAGCGCTTGCAAAAACTTGAGAGCATCCGGTCCAGCGACTTCGACGAGTCCCACAGCGTCGATGCGGACGTAAGCCACGTCGTTGCAGAGTTGTTCGAAACCCTTCAACTTGGCCTCACTGCAGAACCGGATCCGAAGATGCGATTAGCTGTGGCCGCAGCGCTCAGCAGTGCACGCGCCTTGTTAGAACATTCGAGATCTTCATCGGCCGGATCGCTATCGGCGACAACTCCAGCACCAGCTTGAACCGAAGCCTTACCGTCGCTGAAAAACATTGTGCGAATCGCGATAGCGATGTCGAGATTGCCTGAGAAATCGAAATAGCCGACAACACCTGCATATGGACCACGCTTGGCCGGCTCTAGTTCATCGATTATTTCCATAGCCCGAACCTTTGGCGCTCCGCTCACCGTACCGGCAGGGAAGGTCGCGCGTACCACATCGATGACTGACTTATCGGGTCGGAGTTCCCCAGAAACCTGACTCGTCATGTGCATGACATGGCTGTAACGCTCGAGGGTCATGAGCTCATCAATTTGTTCGGACCCGAATTTGACGATGCGCCCGAGGTCATTACGGGCGAGGTCTACGAGCATTACGTGCTCAGCGCGCTCCTTCGGATGCTCGATCAACTCGGCGGCGAGTCTCTGGTCGTGTTCCTCCGTCCGCCCACGCTTGCGTGTCCCAGCGATCGGTCTACCGATAACCCTTCCGTCCTGCAACGACACAAGTGCCTCGGGAGAACTCCCGACTGTCGTCACGCCTCCAGCACGCAGGAAATACATGTACGGCGACGGATTGACAAGACGGAGTACGCGGTAGAGCGCTAGCGGATCTGGGGGATCACACAAATCGAAGCGTTGGGCTAACACCACCTGAAAGATGTCGCCAGCAAGAATGTGTTCCTTTGCTGCAGCTACTGCCTCTGCATATTCGTCCGCTGGAGTGCGTCGCACAACCTCGGCTACATCGCCCGTATCGCCAGGCTCGGGGATCGCAGCGTCGTAAGTGGTCGTAGGGTTCGGCGCGCTCAGCGACGCGAGTGTGCGCTCGATCCTCTCCGACGCGCGTTCATACTGCGAGCGCAAGACTTCTTCTGTGGAACCGGGATCTATATAGCAGTTTTCGATCAACGACATGCGTTGAGCGAAGTGGTCGAACGCTGCTACGGAAGCACAAAGCGCAAGGACAGCGTCTGGCATCCCCTGATCATCAGGTGGAGTGTTCTCGAGTATTTCGATCTCGCGCACCGTGTCGTAGCCGAGTAGTCCGACTATGCCACCGTGGAACGGCGCCAGGCCGTCGATTCGAGGAGCGCGGTATTTGACCAGCATCGCCTCGAGCGCAGCGAGGATGCCGTTGTCGGTCGGTACGTCCTCTAACTGTTCGCCAGAGAACTCAACGTTTGTTCCGCGTACGACAATTGTCGTCACTTGATCCCATCCGAGAAAAGACCAGCGCCCCCAACGCTCGGCATGTTCTACGGATTCGAGCAGGAAGCCATCGCGGTCTCCAACAAGTTTCATGAAAGCGGACAAGGGCGTTTCGAGATCGGCAAGAACTTCGCACCAAACAGGAATAACAGTGTGATCGACAGCCAGCGCCACAAACTCGTCGGCGCTTAGACGCAGCGGAATTGCCATTTGTTCAGACCTTGCCTGGAGCGATGCCGCTTCCAAATTCTCTGAAGAAACAACTGCGCTCTCCTGTATGGCAAGCGCCTGAGCCTTCTTGATCGACGAGGAACAACAACGTGTCCATGTCGCAGTCATAAGAAGCGCGCCTCACGAATTGACGATCTCCGCTAGTTTCGCCTTTGCACCAAAACTCGTTCCGGCTACGACTCCAAAACCAGGTTCTGCCCGTCTCCAGCGTCCGGACGAGCGATTCTGAGTTCATCCAAGCGACCATGAGGACTTCGAGGCTGGTCGCGTCCTGCACGATCGCTGGAACTAGACCATCGGAGTTGAAAGCAACAGCCGCGATTTCACTTGCGGAATACGAAATCGGTGTCGCAACGAGCATCGCCGCAAAACTAATGCGCGAAACTGATTTATGACTGCAGGTTTAATTCCACCATCAGCGCCTCGCCATCCGAAATCGCTAGTCGCCCATGGACATACACGCGATGACGATTGGTTTTGGCTGCGGGAACGCACGAATCCCGCAACGATCGCATACATCGAGGCTGAGAACACGTTTACCGACGCAACACTCGCCAGTCTCGACTGCTTGCGTGCGACTCTATTCGAAGAAATTCGAAGCCATATCCAAGAAGATGATGAATCGGCGCCAGCGCCTTACGGACCCTGGGAATACTTCACACGTACCATCGAAGGCAGCCAATACGAACTTCACCTGCGCAGACCACTAACTGGTGGCCCAGCGACTGTCGTGCTCGACGAGAACGCCCAAGCGACAGGACATGATTTCTTCGCCGTTGGCGACATAGAGATTTCGCAAGACCATCAGATCGTGGCATGGACACGCGATACAAACGGCGGAGAGCGCTACTCGCTCCACTTCTGCGACATCGCGACAGGGCTAGCCCTCCCCGACGTCATCGAAAACTGTTACTACGGGATTGCGTGGGCCCAGGATTGTCGTACGGTCTTCTACTGCCGCCCGGACGATGCAATGCGTCCGTACCAAGTGTGGAGACATGAACTCGGTACCAGAGCAGACGCCGACGTGCTCGTCTACGAGGACCTAGACGAGCGGTTCGACATGTCTCTTGAAACAAGTTTGAGTCGAGCGTGGATCCTGATCACCTCTGTATCAAGAATTACTACTGAGGTGTGGGTCATCGACGCATCCGACCCGACCGAACTTCCTAGGTGTATAGAACCTCGACGCGATGGCATCGAGTACTACATAATCCACCATGACCACGACGTCACCGGCGACCGGTTCCTGATTCTCAATAACGCGAACGGTGCAACAAACTTCGCTCTGCACTCAGCACCGGTCAGCAACCCGGGTATCGAATCTTGGTCGGAGGTCGTTGGCCATTCTGACGACGCGCGAATCGTGAGCGTCGACGCGTTCAAGGATCACATTCTCTTGTACGAACGTGTGAACGGACTGCAAAGGCTCCGAGTACTCACAATTCTTGACAACGAAATTCATGAGATCCAGATGACCGACGAGATTTTCTCGGTATGGCCCGGAGCGAACCTCAACTACAACACAACAGTCATTCGGTACGGCTACTCGTCGATGATTGTGCCGAAGACAGTCTTTGATTACGACATCGCGACCCGCACGGCATCGCTCGTCAAGCAGCAACCAGTCCCGGCCTACACCGCGTCGAACTACGTCACAAAGCGCGAGTGGGCGATCGCGCACGATGGCGTAAGAGTCCCAATTTCAATCGTCTTTCGCTCCGACACGCACATCGACGGCAGAGCGCCGCTGTACCACTATGCGTACGGTTCCTATGAGGCGACAGTCGAGCCGACATTCCGAGTGCTCGCGCTGCCACTACTAGATCGTGGCTTCGTCGTGGCGATATCGCATCCCCGCGGGGGCGGCGAAATGGGCCGCGACTGGTGGGAACACGGGCGCGGCCTAGAGAAAATCAATACGTTTCTTGATTTCAATGCCTGCACCCGACACTTACATGCGAACGGCTACGGGAATCCCCAAACCACCGTAGCTAGAGGCGCCTCAGCTGGGGGTCTACTCATGGGCGCAGTTATGCATCTCGCTCCCGACCTTTACGCAGGCATCGTCGCAGAGGTCCCTTTCGTTGATGTCATTTCGACTCTGCAAGACCCTTCGATCCCGTTGACTGTCAACGAGTGGGACGAATGGGGCGATCCAGCCGACGCGAAGATTTACAACGCAATGCTCGACTACTCCCCCTATGACAACATCGATGCAGAAGCCAAATACCCACGCTGCCTAGTCACCGCTGGGTTGAACGACCCTCGTGTTCAATATTGGGAACCAACAAAATTCGTCGCCAAGATGCGCTATGTATCGCCAGCCACCGACATCTTGTTGCGCACAGAAATGGGTGCTGGTCATGGAGGGCCGAGTGGGCGTTACGACGCGTGGAAGGATGAAGCGTTCGTGCAAAGCTGGATAATTGAAACGGCCGGTGTAGTTGTTTGACTAGACCGAGACGAGTTCGGCCATCATTAGGCCTCGGCGTTCGAGATAGCTAGTGCGCTTCGAAACCGCGTCCTGCCAAGCCGCAAAGTCAAGCTCGAAATGTGCGCGGTCGCCATCTTCGTAAGCGTGCTCTAGCTCATCGAATGCAGCGTCTTCGGCGTCGAGAAGTTCTCGGTATTTCATCAAGAAGTTTTCGTCGACGCCGTGCAACCCGTTCGCTTCAACCATCTCGGTTCCCTTCCAGAGCCGTGCTCCGTGGGTCGTGACTCCGGCTACACACCGGTGCCGTCTGAGCACCATAAGCCCGTCGGCGATGCATCGCTCGCGAATCCGACATTTTGCCCGGGACCAGGACCTACAGCCCCGCGTGTCAGGGACCGTTTTGGTCAAACTGGACGTACTTCGACCCCGGCAAGCGCCAAATGGGCTTTGGCTTCTGCAATCGTGTGCGCTCCAAAGTGAAAGATGCTCGCAGCGAGCAGAGCCTGTGCTCCGCCTTCGACCGCACCAGCGACCAAATGGTCGAGTGTTCCGACGCCACCGCTCGCAATAACTGGGACGTTTGTAATCGCGCCAACTTCTTGAAGCAGTTCGATGTCGTACCCAACCTTCGTACCGTCGCGATCCATGCTGGTGACTAGAAGTTCTCCTGCCCCTAGGCGACACACCTCGACAGCCCATTCGAGGGCATCAAGCCCGGCCGGAGTACGGCCACCATGCGTCACGACTTCCCACCCTGCACTCGGGTCCGAGCTATTACGTCGGCGAGCGTCGATAGCTACCACCACACACTGCTCTCCAAATTCGTCGGCGGATCGTGCGAGCAAGTCTGGATCGTTGACCGCTGCCGTATTGAAACTCACCTTGTCGGCGCCCGCTCGCAACAGTCGGCGAGCGTCGTCGACCGTGCGGATACCACCGCCGACAGTGAACGGAATAAACAAGTTCTCCGCCACCTTTTCGACAACTGCGAGCATTGTGTCGCGTCCATCCGATGAAGCAGTGATGTCCAAGAAAACGAGTTCGTCTGCGCCAGCGTCGCCGTAGCGCAGTGCGAGTTCGACAGGATCTCCCGCGTCTCGAATCTCGACGAACTTTATGCCTTTCACTACGCGACCCGCATCGACGTCTAGGCACGGGATAAGCCTCACGGCAGACAAGCTGCGACCCCTTCAGCAACCGAGAAGCGCGCTTCGTAGAGAGCCTTGCCTGCGATCGCGCCGGCAAGGCTGTTCCCGTCAGGGCCACGCAGCGCGCTGAGTTCACGCAAATCTGCGAGCGTTCCGACCCCACCACTCGCGATGATTGGCAACGAAGTTGCCGCCAACAATTCGGTGTAAAGCTCGATGTCTGGCCCCGTGAGCATTCCATCGACAGCAATCTGCGTGACAATCAATGCGCTCGCTCCTGAAGCACTGAAATGCGCGACCAACTCGAGGAGGTCAATTCCGGAACTTCTCGTCCAACCGTGCACAGCAATATCTCGACCTCGCACGTCGAGTCCTATGGCCACCATTCCTGGGTGAGCTAGAGCGAGATCGCAAACTAAAGAGGGGTCAGAGACCGCAGCACTACCGATGATCACGCGCGAAGCTCCCCGTTTGAGGCGCGCTCGCGCGGCTTCGAGGCTACGCACCCCTCCACCCGTCTGAATCCGACATTGTGGAACTGCCGCAGCGATCGCCTCGACTACACCGAGATTGGCGGCACCACCAGATTTCGCCGAATCAAGATCGACAACGTGCATCCAGCGGGCTCCTTGTGCTGCGAACTCACGCGCGACAGTTACCGGATCGTCGCCATAGATGGTTTCGAGGTCGTAGTCGCCCTGTTGGAGACGAACACATCGGCCTGCCCTCAGGTCTATCGCTGGATACAACTCCACTAACTGGCTGCTTTCACGAAGTTTTCGAGCAGGCTAAGTCCAACACTTCCGCTCTTTTCCGGATGGAATTGCGTAGCCCAGACATTGCCAGACTCGACTGCACACACAAAACGATGGCCATAAGAAGTCCAATGTGTCGTCACGGATTCTTCGGTCACAACAGCCGCGTATGAGTGAACAAAATACAGCCAAGGGTTCTTACCTAGCCCAGAGAACATTCGAGAGTCTGGGCTGACAGCGACCGTGTTCCACGCGATATGAGGGAGGCGCTCTGAATCTGAGAGCCGTTTGACGTTGCCCTTCAACACTCCGAGACCGGGAACCCTTGGAGCCTCGTCGCTGCCATCGAAAAGCATTTGCATGCCAACACAAATCCCAAGAAATGGCTTTCGCGACGTCGCGCAATCTCGCACTACTTCGGCGAGACCGCCCGCCTGCAACGCGGACATGCATGCGCCAAAATTCCCGACCCCTGGCACGACAACCGCCTCCGCCGCGGCGATGCGCGCCGAGTCGGATGTAAGAAATGCATCAGCGCCGACGAACTGCAATGCCTTTTCGGCACTTCTTAGGTTGCCAATGCCATAGTCGACAATCGCGATTGTTGTCACGATCTAGAGCACGCCCTTGGTTGACGGAATTGCGACTCCTTCAACTCGCACAGCGTCGCGAAGCGCGCGGGCGAACCCTTTACAACTCGCTTCGATGATGTGGTGGCCATTCTTGCCAGCGACACTCCTGATGTGAAGTGTGAGGCGCGCTCCGTCGGCTAAGCCCTTCCAAAACTCTTCCATAAGTTGTGGATCGAATGTTCCAATCCACTCTGAAACCGCATCAACCTCGTAGGCAAGAAATGGTCTGCCTGACAGATCGAGTGCAACCTGAACGAGTGCCTCATCTAGGGGAACAAGTGAATTCGCGAATCTCCGAACGCCGGCCTTGTCTCCGAGCGCCTCGCGGATTGCAGTACCCAATGCGATGCCGACATCTTCGACAGTGTGATGCAAATCGACAGCTAAATCACCCGTCGCCTCGACCGACAACGCAAGGCCGCCGTGCTTACCGATCTGGTCGAGCATGTGATCGAAGAACGGTATGCCGGTGGCTGCAAAAACTTGCGTGCCGTCGCTGTCTAGGTTCAGTGACAGCTCAATTTTTGTTTCCTTGGTTTCGCGGAAGAGTGTGTGCGTACGTCCGGATATTGACTCGTTCATGCGATTCCAATCTCTTCTAGTGCTGTCCGCAAAGCGCTGAGCATCGCGTCATTTTCTGCTCGAGTGCCAACCGTCACCCGCAGGCATTCTTCAACCCTGTCCCAACGCGAAAAATCTCTGATGAGTACGCCCTGGCGCACCATCGCTTGCCATACGGCACCTGCGTTTCCTGCAACCCTAAACAAAATAAAGTTCGCGCCTGACGGAAATACTGTGATCGCTCCGAGCTTTCGTAAATCTTTAGTCAGTCGCTCGCGTTCTTCGATTAGGGCGTGCACTCTTGCTTCCATCTCTGCCGCATACGACAGAGCCAAAACGCCCGCTAGCTGTTTCTCGATTGAGAGGTGGTAGGGCAACACGACCTTGTCGAGCTCTGAAATTATCCATTCCGGAGCGATGCAGTATCCGAGCCGGAGACCAGCCAAAGACCAAACCTTTGAATACGTGCGCACAACAACAAGTGGAGTCGCTTCTGCAAGCAACGAGATTGCAGAAGAGTCGTTGAAGTCGCCGTACGCCTCGTCGACAACGAGCAAGCCTCCGACCTCGGCGACAGCGGCGAGCAACGCATAGATGGTGCTCAGTGGCTCAATTGTTCCCGTTGGATTGTTAGGACTGCAAACAAAAGTGACGGCAGGTCTCGAATCCGATATCTGTTGTACGGCCGACTCGATGTCGATCAGGAAATCTTCGGTTCGGGCACCGTCAGTGACCGTTGTACCCGCGATCCGAGCTATGTGGCTGTGCAGCGCGTACGTCGGCTCGAAGACGAGACACGACCTACCTGTGCCGCCGTAGGTGAGCAGAATTGTCTGCAAGACTTCGTTGCTGCCATTGGCTGCAAAAACGCGCTCGCGGTCCTGGGAAAACACTTTGCCGATTGCTGTGCGTAACTCTGTTGCCGCACGATCTGGATAGCGGTTGTACGACTCTTCGGCAATCGAGCGCGTCCACTCCTCGACGAAATCCTTCGGCGGGGCGAACGGGCTTTCGTTGGTATTCAGACGCACAACAACATCGAGTTGGGGCGAGTGGTAGCCCTCGAGAGCGCGCAAGTCGTCGCGAGGCGAAATTCTCTCTGTCATGACGATGCCAGCCGGACACGGATGGATTGCGCGTGGGCGTCAAGGCCTTCGGCCTCGGCGATTGCGATAGCGGCCGGGCCGACAGAAGCGAGCCCGTCGTTGTCAACTCTGACAAGGTGTACATGCTTCTGGAACGTCGAGACTCTCAGCGCGCTCTGGTATCGGGCCGCGCCACCAGTTGGCAATACGTGGTTGGTGCCAGCCACGTAGTCACCGACAACTGCTGATGCCAACTCACCCACAAAAACCGCTCCGGCATTGCGCACTAGTGGTATGAGATCGTCTGCACCGGCACACATCAGTTGCAAATGCTCAGGAGCGATCTTGTTTGAGACTTCGACAGCCTGTTCAGTCGACCTCACTAGTACTACTAGGCCACCGCTTCTCAAGGTTGCCTCTGCATCGGCGCGACGAGGAGCGACGGCAAGCAGTTGATCTAGCGCCATTTCGACTTCGTCGGCAACGGACTCATCGCTAGTGACCAGAACGGCTTTGCCGCCGGGCCCATGCTCTGCCTGAGCGAGCATGTCGGCCGCAACTAAACGTGGATCGTTAAAACTGTCTGCGATCACGACCAATTCAGATGGCCCTGCGAGCGCGTCGATACCGACTTCACCGATCACTTGCCGCTTCGCTTCGGTGACGTATGCATTACCTGGTCCAACAATCACATCGACAGGAACGATCGACTCAGTGCCGTATGCGAGGGCGGCTATGGCCTGGACCCCGCCAACCCGGTAGACCTCGTCGGCTCCAGCGATGAGGGCTGCAGCGAGAGTCACATCGGCAGGACTCCCGCTCAGACCTGGCGGCGTACATAGTGCGATCGACCGCACCCCAGCAACCTTGGCCGGGATCACGGTCATGAGAACAGAGGATGGGTAGGTCGCTCTGCCGCCAGGCACATAACACCCAGCGCGGTCGACAGGAATAGCGATGTCTTCGACCCGCACTCCCATCCGCTGGTGGACTGACGGGAATAATGCTTGCGTTTCGTGGTAGGCGCAAATCTGGTCGCGCGCTAGCTCAAGCGCGGCGATGAGCTCTGGATCACATGCTTCGAACGCGCACTCGAGTTCCTGCGGGGTGACCTGGACCGACCCAATCTTGACCCCGTCGAACTCTTCAGTTAACGAATGGAGGGCGTTGTCGCCACCGTCGCGGACGTGCCTGATAATGCGCGCAACGGCGTCAGTCGGGGCATCCGATTCTGCGTCGGCGGAAGCAAGCATCGCTGCTAGATCGGAGTTCGAGTCGCGCAAATCTAAGCGTCTGAGCATGATGAACATGATCCTACCGATGCGAGCATCGGCCTTTCGGGTGGAAAACTGCTGGGATGACGACTTCGGACCTTGCTGCACTGGCCTCGATTGGCACTCAACTTGAGGAAATCGTGAGACGCGTGACCCTCATGGCCGAACAATTCGGGGCAACGCCAGACAGCGCAGTAGCCGTTGACCTCTTCGCGTTGGAGCGCAGCTTGCTGGGCGCCAAACGCGCGGTGCAGCGTGCTACGCAGACTCTCGAGCGAATGGCCTAAAAGTCGTCGTTCATGGCGGGACGAGGTCCTAGGAACGCCGCATCGAGTGCGGAGACTTGTTCCGCTGTCGCATTCGCAAGTAGTCCAGCAGTTGACAGCGTCTGGGCCGAGACACACCCGGAGTACAACGCCGCTAAGCCGTTAATCGAAATCGATGGCCCTCCACCCTCGGCATGATTCAGTACGCCGTGCCCGTTTGAGACTTCTAGAGCCCAGTCGCCAGCATTCCATGGGCAGCGGGGATCGACCAAGGAAAGCGGCACACGTAATTCGAGCCCGAACGGATACCCGCGCGCTGCTACTGCTCCTGGAGCGTCGACGATGCGGAGCATCCAACGATGATCCCAAACGACTCGGATGCGCTGGTCTCGCAGGTGCAATCCCAGAGCCTCTAGAGGAAGGCCTTGAACCCGCACCTCTCGTGCCTGCGCCTGATGTGCACCCAAGTGGCGCCAAAGCACGCTCTCGGCATCCCAAGAGCCCGCTGCCAAGTCTTCCAAAACAAGCGAGTAGCCGCTCGGCCCGCGATCTTTGATTTGCCGATAGATCATGTACCCAGTGAGACGACCCTGGTCTTCGACTACGTACGTGTAGCGATGAGGTTGATCACTCAAGTGCTCGTCCCACATCCACGCGGGCCGAGCGAGCATTCCCGGCCGCGCGGATGCAGCGCCGATATAGATCTTACGGATCGCGTCGAAGTCGCGTTGAGTCGCTAGACGCTCCTGCCCTGGGCCACAACCCAACGTCTCGAGATCGACTGTAGGCACGAGCCTCACGGATTGGTCTCCAGCTATTTCCCAACCGCACTTGCGATAAACACCCATCGTGGCTGGTCCGAGCGGACTGACCAACTCACCTCGATCGCGCATTCGCCTTAGTGCGACTTCTAGTAGCTCTGTGCCGATGCCGCGAGAACGGTACTCAGGGGCAACGACGACAGCGCCAATTCCTCCTGCGGAGACTGCACGGCCACCAAAGAACTGACCAAAATTCAGAACCGAGAGTCTGCCGATGAGTCGACCCTTGTCATATGCGCCAATCATTCGCTCGATGAGGTCACCATTCTTGCTCTGCTCAATCCATGCGCGAGTCGAGCGCGCATCGAATGCGTAACCCTGTTCTCGAAGATTGGCGTGGTCCAAAAGATCGGCCTCGGTCGCATCGCGAATTTCGATAGGCATGTCTCCTACGCCTTTTTCTGTGGCGCTCGCTGCGGTACGCCGAAGGTGCCGGCCGACGGACACACTTCAGCTAGGTCGCATTCGGAGCACCGCGGTTTTCGCGCATCGCATACTGCGCGACCATGCTCGATTAGTCGAAGCGAAAAGTCGCCTCGTTCATCTTCGGGAATCATGGCGTTCAGTTGCAACTCGATCTTTACCGCGTCTGTTTCATTCGTGAGCCTCAACCGCGACGCGAGCCGTGTGACGTGAGTATCAACCGGCAGCCCTGGCAATCCGAACCAAACGTGGCGAACAACGTTGCCTGTCTTGCGTCCGACCCCAGGAACGGTCACGAGATCTGCGAGATCGCTCGGCACCTCGCCCGCGTACCTATCGTCGATAGCGGTCGCCATTCCGATCAGCGACTTGGCTTTAGACCGGAAGAATCCTGTGCTTTGGATGATCGTTTCGAGTTCGTCTGGATTAGCGCCGGCAAGGTCGGTAGGCGTCGGGTATCGAGCGAATAGTGATGGCGTCACAATGTTGACGCGCTTGTCTGTGCACTGAGCCGACAGAATCGTCGCAGCGAGCAACTCGAACGCATTGCGATGGTCGAGAGCGCACTCGACTCTTGGGTAAGTCTTCGTAAGAATCGTCCGCGCGGCGTCTGCTCGTGTCTGCGCGCCTCGTGGTCGGGCCATGTCGGCACGATACCCTCGGCCTATGGCCTCTTCGACCGCCCCACCTGAGTCTTCGCTCATATCGCTCGGCGATGCCTTGCGCCGCGATGTCAATTCCCCAAGTTCACGCTCGGCATCCTTCACGTCGCGCGATGCCTACGCTCGCGTGGCTCCGGCCGACAACCACCACGGCCCGACGCGTCGGTGGAACGTCGGATACTCGCCTTCAATAGGCACGATTGGTCTCGGCACCGCAATAGAGCTCATCATGCAGTGTCTCGCTCATATCGCAGATCAGGGCGGTGGCTATGTCACGCTCTGGCGCGAAGGTGCGCTCCCCGACGACGACAGGGCAGCTAGCCGCGTCGGCCTTGAGGTCGCCCGCGAGGTCAATCAGATGACAGCAGCTTTGCCGATACACGAGTCGGAACCAACCCAAGTTCTAGATGACATCATGTTTCGCAACTTTCGTCCGGGCCTTGACGACACCGCATTTCTCGAACTCAACAACGCTGCATTTCTCGGTCACGAGGAACAGGGCGCATGGACCAAAAGCGTCCTACAAGACCGGTACGCCGAAAGTTGGTTTGACGCGACGTGGTTCATGGTCGCAGAACGCGATGGTGAACTAATTGGGTTCAACTGGTTGAAGCGCCACCCCGCGAGCGACGACTCCGGCGAGTACGGCGAGATTTATGTGATTGCCGTCAGCAATACGGCACAAGGCAATGGCGTAGGTAAGGCGTTGGCTCTGGCTGGCCTCGAACGAGTCGCTGAAGATGGCCTAAAAACGGCGAAGCTCTTCGTTGCTTCTACGAATAGTGCAGCGATCGCGATGTATCACAGCCTCGGCTTTACAACGACACGAATAGATCGCGCGTACACCGCCTTGATCGCACCGGTCGACTAATGACAGATCCAAAATCATCTAGGTATGCGGCCACCCTGCCTGAACTCGAAGCGGTAGTCAAACAACTCGGCGAACCGGCGTTTCGGGCAAAACAGATTCATCAGGGCCTCTGGCAGCAGCGCAAACCACTAGAGACCCTTAGCACGATTAACGTACAACTCCGTGACGAACTCGCAGCGCTTCTTCCCCTAGACCTCGTAGAGATTCTCGAGCGCACGACGCTCGGTGGCATGACAGCGAAGTGGCTCTGGCAAGTGGCGGGCGGTGACCAGGTCGAGACAGTGCTGATGCAGTCGGCGGACAGAGCGACGGTTTGCGTCTCTTCGCAAGCTGGTTGCGCGATGGGCTGCACTTTTTGCGCGACTGGTCAAGCCGGGTTCGAGCGCCACCTTCGTGCATCGGAGATCGTTGAGCAGGTTCTCCGAGCTCAGCACACATGCCAGCAACGAGTAAGCAACGTTGTATTCATGGGTATGGGCGAACCCCTCGCGAATCTCGACGAAGTCGAGCCTGCGCTCACAAGTTTGCAGGATGGTCTCGGCATATCGGCTCGCAAGATCGTTGTGAGCACAGTCGGCGTAGTGCCTGGTATGGACCGGCTACGGGCATTTCCGCTTCCCGTCACGCTCGCGGTGTCGTTGCATGCACCCGACGATGCTTTGCGCGAGCAACTTGTTCCCCTGAATCGTCGTTACCCAATCGCAGATATTCTCGACGCAGCACGCGGATATGTCCTCGCGAAAGGAAGGCGGGTGACATTTGAATATGCGTGCATCTCCGGCATCAACGACCATGTCCACTTGGCCGACGCGCTAGCCAACAAGCTCCTCGGCTTTCCTGGCGGAGCACACGTAAATCTGATTCCGTTGAATGCGACTACAGGTTTCACGGGTCGGCCACCTAGCCCAGAGCGCATCGCAACATTTGCCGAGCGACTCACAGATAGAGGGATCAACGCAACTGTACGGCGTAACCGCGGCACAGATATCGACGCAGCCTGCGGACAGCTACGAATGCGCACATCCGCGCCCGTAGAGATGAGAGAATCCAAGGCATGAACCAGTGGCTGAATCGGTCGCATCCGCAGATGCTCCTAATCGCGGTATTCCTCTGCTATTTCCAAGCCGCCCAAGGATTGCTACAAGCACTCGGGATACAGGGCCTTGGTGGGATAGTTGCTGCCAACGATCCGATTATCTTCTTCGCGATAGTTCTCGGACTCGGTCTAGGCGGCATCGGGATAGCGAACGACAAGAAGTGGGGATACTGGGCGGCTCTCAGCGCTTCGATCCTCCACGTTGTCATGTATGTAATCGTGTTCAAGTTTGCATTTCTCGGAACAACGTTGATCGTGAGTTTCAGTTTTGATGTAGCTCTCATCGGACTGCTGACGCACAAACAAGTTCGCGAATATCAACGAGCCTGGTTTCGATAACTAGTGTGCGACACCTTCGCCTTCGTCGGTACCGGCGGGACTTTCTTCGCGAAGAACTCTGATCGGCCACCGGACGAAGTCCAAGTCGTTGACCAATTGCCACATCGGGTTGCTGGCGGTCCACTGCATGTCCAATATTTAGACCTAGGCAGAGACCCCGGAGCCTTCGCGTTACCAATCGCGTCGCAACCATCTTGGTTATGGGGGCTAGAGCATGGCGTGAACGAACATCGCGTCGCAATTGGCAATGAAGCGATCTACACAACAGATGACCGGTGGTCGTCACAGCCAGCACTACTTGGCATGGACCTCGTACGCCTCGCGTTGGAACGCGCGCGGACAGCGCATGAAGCAATAAGTGTGCTTACCAAGTTGATCGAAGTACATGGCCAAGGTGGCTCTGGATGGCATGGCACCAACGAGCCCTACTTCTCGTCATTCCTGGTTGCCGACCCGCGCTCTGCATGGATACTCGAAACGAGTCAACGTTCGTGGGCTGCGAAGAGGATTGGGACAGGCGGCGTAGCTATCTCAAACCGTATTTCACTTTCGACAGATTTCGACTGTTCATCGCACGACATTGTTCAGGGTGGCGATTTTCAGGTGAAGCGTGATCCAAAGGCGCCAACGCAAATAGCCGACCACCGACTCGCCATCACATCGCGCGCAGTTTCTGGAGCCGCAATAGTCAATCTCGATTCTATCGTTGCGACGTTGCGCGATCACGGCCCAGCACGACCGGCGTTACCCGCTGACATTCAGGACGATTGGTCAGGCGTTTCCGTATGCATGCATGTACGCGGGTATCAAGCCACTACTAGTTCTCTCGTTTCGTGGCTACCAATCGACCCCGACGAACACGCGAGGTATTGGGTCGCGTTAGGAAGTCCTTGCACTTCTGTGTTCGTACCGTGTTTCGACGGCTCTATGCCAGCCGCACTCTCACAAGCGGACACATGGCATCGATTTGTGGCCCTTCGAAACCGCGTCGAGACAGACCTGACTGGAATCGACGAACTTGTAGCAATTCGCGAAGTGTTAGATCCGTTGGAACACGAGCTCTGGACAAAAGCCGATAGCCGAGACCCGAACTGGTCATCGTTCGCGTCGGAAGCTCTTGATCGATCCCTTCGACTATTGCAGGTCTGAGTTTCCGGCCCTGTACGGTCCGGCGCTTCCTATGGAGTTCAATCTTGCTGACCTTTGGGAAAAGGTCGCCGACACAATCCCCGAAAAGCAAGCGCTAGCAGACGGGAGTCGCCGCTTCACGTACGCCGCCCTTGACGCTCGCGCGAACGCGTTGGCTCATGTCCTTGAGCGTCGGGGCGTAAAAGCTGGCGACCACATCGGCGTGTATCTCTACAACTGTTCGGAGTACATAGAGACGATGCTGGCTGCATTCAAGTTGCGTGCCGTTCCGATCAATGTCAATTATCGATACGTCGAAGACGAACTTAGGTACCTGTTCACCGATGCAGATGCGGTTGCTCTAGTCGCCGATGTTGCATTCGCACCCAAGATCTCCGCAATCCGATACGAACTACCGCTGCTGCACACCGTGATTACCGTTGGGGCCGATGGAGATTATGAGTCTCTTATCGCCAGCGAGTCGAGTAGCCGCGACTTCGGACCTCGGTCAGCCGACGACCACTACATGCTCTACACGGGTGGCACTACCGGCATGCCGAAAGGTGTCATTTGGCGCCACCAAGATGTGTTCTTTGGCGCTATGGGCGGCGCAGGCGGCGGGAGCACGCCAATAGCCACACCGGAGGAAATCAGCCAACGTTGCGTCGAAGGTAGGACCCGCGTTGTTCCTGCGTGCCCTTTCATGCATGGCACCGCGCACTGGATGGCGCTCTCCACCCTTTTCGTCGGTGGCGCGGTGATTATCGATCAGAACCGCAACTTCAATCCTGCGGCGCTTTGGAGACTCATCGCAGACGAAGCCGCTACCTTCCTTGTCATCGTTGGCGATGCCTTCGCGCGGCCGCTAGTAGAAGCGATAGACGCAGACGTCGATCTGTCCTCATTGCAGGTACTGCTTTCTGGCGGAGCGATCCTCAGTCCGGCCATCAAGGAGGCACTTGTCGATGTCCTGCCGGGAGTGATAATCGTCGATGGTTACGGCGCCTCAGAGACCGGTGGTCAAGGTCAGTCAGTCACCGTCGGAGGAAGCGCTGTCCCTGCCTCGACGCGCTTTACCGTGAACGGCCAGACCATGGTCCTTGATGATGATCTGAACCCAGCAAAAGTTGGTGTCGTGGGTCGACTTGCTCGCCGCGGACACATACCGCTCGGTTACTACAAAGACCCAGAAAAGACAGCTGCGACTTTCCCGACCGACGCGAATGGCGATCGCTGGTCTGTGCCCGGCGACCACGCACGCCTCGAGGAAGACGGCAACATCACCCTGCTCGGTCGCGGCTCGATGTCGATCAACACAGGTGGCGAAAAGGTCTACCCTGAAGAAATTGAGTCGGCACTCAAGTCACATCCGACAGTTTTTGACGCAGTCGTCGTCGGCGTGCCAGACGAACGTTTCGGCGAACGCGTAGTAGCAGTCGTGCAAGCACGCGAATCGTTGGACCTAGAACCATCTGCTCTCATGAATCATGTTCGCCTCAATGCCGCCGCGTACAAAGCGCCACGTTCGATCATTCCCGTTGAGAACATTCAGCGTTTGCCATCTGGCAAGCCGGACTATCGCTGGGCGCGCACGACAGCGATGAACGCCCTCGGCCTCGCTTAGAGAGGTTCGCTCGACCTCCGCTCGGTACTCTCACCGCTATGACGAGCACCAATCGGCTTGCCCAAGAGACAAGCCCGTACCTACGACAGCACGCCGACAACCCTGTCGACTGGTACCCGTGGGGTCCCGAAGCATTCGAAGCCGCACGCATTTCCGGGCTACCAATTTTCTTGTCAATCGGATACTCAGCTTGTCACTGGTGCCATGTGATGGCACACGAAAGCTTCGAGGACGAAGCAACCGCCGCTGTCATGAATCGCCTCTTCATCAACGTCAAGGTCGACCGCGAAGAACGACCTGATGTCGATTCGATTTACATGGACGCAACGCAAGCGATAGCCGGTCGTGGCGGGTGGCCCATGAGCGTCTGGTTACGGCCAGACGGCCGCCCCTTTTACGCAGGCACCTATTTTCCACCTACCGATCGCCCCGGCATGCCTTCGTTTGTCAGGCTTTGTGAATCGATCAACGAGGCGTGGACCGAGCGAAGAGCCGACGTCGACAAGCAGGCCACCCAACTAACGGCTTCCATAGGTAGACGCCTCCCTGTCGTTGAGTCGAACGTCGACAACGATGTCTTGACTGCAGCGCACGACGGATTGTTGACGAGTTTCGACCGTCATTGGGGTGGATTCGGGACAGCACCAAAGTTTCCGCCAGCTCAGACGCTCATGTTCTTGTGCCGCAGGTACGTCGTCGAGAACTCTCCTGAGACGCTCAACATGATCACCACAACCCTCGACGCAATGGCGGCAGGCGGAATGTACGACCAAATCGGTGGCGGGTTCTCCCGTTACAGCGTGGACAACGAGTGGCTCATCCCGCATTTCGAAAAGATGTTGTACGACAACGCTCTCTTAGCCAGGGCTTACACGCACGGCTGGCTGGTCACCAAGAATCATCGTTATGCGAAGATCGTCGAAGAAACCTTTGCTTATGCCCTCCGCGACCTGTCGGACCCGCAAGGCGGTTTCTATTCGGCAGAGGACGCCGATAGCGAAGGCGTTGAAGGCAAGTTCTACGCCTGGTCGCTCGCAGAAGTGAACGAAGCGTGTGGCGCCGACGCCGACGCCATGATCGCACATTTCGCGCTGACCGAAGGTGGCAACTTCGTTGATCCGCACACCGGTTTCTCGGGCAATGTTCTAAGCCTTGCGCAACGAGGTAGTGAGCCAGACGCTCAAGTGAGTCGCGGCAGAGCGAGCCTGTTCGCTCGCCGTGCCGAACGGGCGCGTCCGGGTCTTGACGACAAGGTTCTTACTTCTTGGAATGCGTTGATGTGTAGGGCACTCGCTGAGGCTGGTTGGGTGTTCGGCCGACCAGAGTGGACCGAGCGCGCTCGCCACAATGCAGAGTTCCTCTGGCAGCACCTTCGTCGTGGCGACGGACGCGTCATGCGCTCATGGCAGTCAGACTCCCCCGAGGCACGGTTCCTCGGATACTGCGAGGATTACGCCGCATTGCTCGAGGCACTGTTGACACTCGCAGAGACAGACGACATCAGGTGGCTCGAGCGTGCGCACCAGATCGCCGATGAAATGATCGAATTGTTCGCCGATCCAGAGGGCGGGTTCTTTAGCACCGGAACCGATGCAGAATCGCTCATTGTGCGACCGCAAGACTTCATGGATAACGCGACACCGAGCGCGAACTCGATGGCAGCCGTTGGCCTACTTCGACTCAGTGCACTTCTCGGCGTCGACTCGTACGAGGAATTTGCCAGGGCCACCGTCGCTCGGTTCGCCCCACTTGTCGGCCGCGCCCCAAGCGCGTTCGGATATGCCACCGAGGCAATCGAAAGACTTCTCGTCCCGCCGGTCGAAGTCGCGATTATTGGTGACTCAACTGACAACGAGCGCATCGCACTAGAACGAGTCCTAGCATCGAGACTCATTCCGGGTGCAGTAATGCTCCACAGCGCGACAGCATCGGATGAGTCGCCACTGTTAGCAAACCGTAATGGCGTCGACGGACACGCGGCCGCATACGTGTGCGAGAGATATGCGTGCGAGACGCCTACAGCAGACCCAATTACGCTCGGCGACCTACTCGACCGAGTAGTAAAGAATCGCGGCTTGGCTTAGCGAGCAGCGTTGAAAGCTCCGGCCGAAAGATCTTCGGCGATTGCCCAACCAAATGCAACCATTGCTTCGCCCTTGGAAGCGTCGAGCGGGCCGACTAGCTGCACGATTTTTGCCCCACCAGTCGACTTGATGCCGACTGTGTCGAGAACTGGGACCACCGGGACCTTGCGCCCGCTGTGCTTGATACGAAAAGTGCGATCGTCGAATGCGCCTTCGTGGCCGAAGCGCTTGGCCAAACGTCGTCCCCATGCGCGCTCTTCGCCGTTAGCTTCGTACCCAGGCCGTGGCACGACGTTGGAATAGTTCGACAACATCGCGTAACACGACGCCTGGTGAAGCCGCACAGCTACCAGCACATCTTCGTCGGGGAACGAGATGCTTGCCCGTCGAGCAAGTTCGCCTGTCATCGCTTTGATGATCTCCAGCGACTGCTTGCCCTTGCGTGCGGCACCAGGACCCCAAAGGATTGATGGAGTTCCTCCGACACGTTCGAGCGAGCCGAACATGAACCCGCAGAACTCGGTGCCGTCGTGACATATGACGACTAGCGGGAACGCTTCGACCTGTCGGTCGAGTTCTTCGTCAGAGAACCGGAGTCCCACTGAATTCAGAAGTTGTCCGAACTCATCAAGTTCGGCTGGCTTCAACGAAACGGAATCACGAGAGTCGACGCGCATGGGTACATATTTTGCCCGATAGAACGCTCTAGGTCCAACTCGATAGGGTGAATGTTGATGAGACGGCCAAGAATATCGATTTCATTCAGTTCTCTTGCCCCCCTCTTGATGTTGGGTTTTCTGCTCCTCGGGTGTAGTGCAAGGGAACGATCGAGCGCCGACGATCCCCAACGAAGGACTCCTGCCGAAGCCGCCCTTCATAAGTACTCTCAAGCCGTAGAAATCGCTGATTTATATGGTTTTTCAGGCGCTGTACTTGGCGGCGGAACGGCTCGCGGATTCGATTATGACGGCGGCCCGTTAGCAGTATGGTTCTGGACCCCCTGGTGCCCGACATGCAATTCCGAGGCCACGGAAGTTGTCGCATCAGCAAGAAAATTCCCAAGTACAAATTTTCTCGGAATCGCCGGCAAAGACGACCAAAGCGCCATGCAGAAATTCGTCGACCAATACGGAATTGATTTCCCGACACTTGTCGATGCAGATGGGTCTCTATGGCATCATTTTGGAGTTACTGGCCAACCAGCGTGGGTATTCGTCACGGCTAGCGGTGCGGTGCATCGGACCGTCGGTGCGCCTAATCAGAGCGAACTAGAAGCTGTCTTGGACGCATTGTCTAAGACTTAGCTCCCGGCTCCACGAGTCTCAACGCGCTTTGGTCATATCCCAGTAAGCCTTGCCTATCTTGATCTTGGCCTCGTCATCAAACACGAAGATGTCGACAGCGTCCATGACCATCGTTACACCAGCCATGGTCGCATGAATCTCGAAAATCATGCATGCTTCTTCGCCACAGATAGTCAGGTCCTTGGGTTCTAGAACGATTGAGTCGGCCATCGTGCGAACCCCATCCCAAAAGGCTGCAACACCATCGCGACCGTAATGGGTTGGCGTGCCAACCGGGTCGGTCCACTCGCAATCCGCCGCAAAGTTCGTGAGTAGTGCGGCTTTGTCATTCTCTCTGTAAGCGGCGACGTACGCATCGCAGGTTGCCTTGATTGCTTCTGGTGCCGGTGCCATAAGTATCTCCATGTCGATCGTTGAATGCAGCTTCGCCGTTTGTAGCACGTTGTCACATCGCGACGTGATAACTCGTAAATTGCATCGCGTGTTCGATCGTAGACAACGAGTCATCGTCCGTTTGCCTGACTCGCAACCAATTGTTGGCGCGGTCAAAGGCGCGGCTACGCCCATCGGCGGTCTCATCATAGAAACCGCGATTTTGGCAAATTCAATCCGTTGGGCCGTGCGTAACGAATCGACTGTCGACATCGCTATGGACGCCGTCGGGATATGCACCGAATTCGGTCGTGCAGGAGCATGGCCGAAAATGTTTTGCAACGGTTATCAGTCGTGGTCTGAAACGAGCACGAAAATCATTGGCGTAGACCAGGATGCTTCTAGACACCCCCGCAGCCTTCGGTTCGTGAGAACTTTGCATCACGCAGACCCGAACCGTGCCGCGCCGCGCGAGTTGCGTAGCGAGATGCTGACGGTCATCGCGCCCGACAACGGCAATGACCCGTTTCTCGTCGGTTTCATCGGAGGGTCCAGCCACGAAGGGACGATTCGGGTTCAGATCGAAGACGGTCAATTACAGGTCTGCTGCGAAGCGTGGCTAGGTGGCACCGTAATTCGTGCCGGGGAACGTCGCGAGTTGCACGGCATTGTCGCAGCAGCCGGAAAGTCACTCACCGCCTTGCTCGATGCTTGGAGCTCTCAAGTTCGGGATGCCGAACGCGCCAGAGTCCATGCGCCATATCAAGTCGGATGGTGCTCCTGGTATCACTACTTTCACGACATAACGGAGACCGCACTCCGCGACAACTTGGCGCGCGCCAACGACTGGCCTTTCGACGTTTTCCAACTCGATGACGGGTTCCAGTCGGAAATCGGCGACTGGCTCACTACGAACGACCGCTTCAAGTCCGACCTTGCGGCAATAGCTAGTTCGATTACCGATGCTGGCTACACACCTGGTCTTTGGCTCGCGCCTTTCATCGCGGCACCGAACTCGAGATTCTCCAACGAACATCGAGGTTTTCTTGCCCTCGACGCGCGCCGCGACGACCCTCTCGTAACGATGATGCACGACAAGTGGGGCGGGGCCATGTATGGCCTCGACACGACTAGCGACGAGACGCTCGACCATTTGGAAGAGACGGCACGCACTTTGCGCGAGATGGGTTACTCGTACCTCAAGCTTGACTTCACATTTTCTCCGTCATTTCCAGGCCGCTACACCGACCCCGCGAAAACTCCGGCTGAGCGTGTCCGCGCTGGCTACGAAGCAATTCGGCGCGGCGCTGGCGACGACGCTTTCATCTTGGCGTGTGGCGCCCCACTCGGATCGGTCGTCGGTGAAGTCGACGCTATGCGCATCGGTCCCGACGTCGCTCCGAGTTGGGAATGGTCTCCGCAAGACACGCTGTGGCCAGGTTACGAACAGACCGCACCGTCTACACGCGGCGCTTGGAACAGCACCTTGCTCCGTTCGTTCATGCATCGCAGGCTCTGGCTAAACGATCCTGACTGTGTGATGCTGCGCCAGACAGAAACGGCAATGTCTCAAGACGAAATCCGCACATGGGCATTAGCAGTTGGACAGTCTGGCGGCTTGGCTCTAGTCAGCGATGACCTCGGTTTACTTGACTCTGATGCCCACTCATCGCTGACAGAAGTGATTGAACTCGGACGCGCATCGGATGCAGAAGCATTGGCCTCTCATCCTGCGCGGTGTGACGATCTGCTAGCGCCTGGCGGGCCAACGACCTTGCGAACCGACGGCCGAACCCTAAACGCCGATCCGGCACATCCGAAGCCAGTGCTTAGAGAGGCAGATCGAAGGCATCGAGTGCAGTGAGTGCCGCAATACAGCGGCGCAACAATGCACGACAAAGCTCAATGTGGCGCGGGTCAGAGATAGTTAGCGAACCACCAGCGACTACCGGATACACGAAACCGAGTAGCGCCCCGTAGCGGTACTGCAGAAGTGCTACGTCGGAGTCGATCGTCACGCCATTAGACCGCAGAGCCGTTATGTACAACTCGAGCGCGGCCGTGTAGTCCGATGGGTCATCGATTTCGAGGCTCTGCGTAACTAGATATGCGAGGTCTCTCGGCCCGACGCTTCGATCGATGAGTTGCCAGTCGAGAACCACGGGCATTCCGTCGGGAGCGAAGAACAAATTGTCGAGGCGGTAGTCGGCGTGCGCTAGTACCAGTGGGCCTTCCGAGAGTTTCGCGAACAGAGCCGGAATCAGGCTCGAATAGCGGTCCCCGAGTGCCTTCACTGCTCCGACGCAGAGATCTGGGTACATCTCCTGGACTTTCGGCCAGCCGGCGTCATAAGCCATTTGCACGGCGAAAGGGTAAGGGTCATCAACGAGACGTTTGAGCCATTCATGGCGTTCGAGTTCTTCGCTGTCCCACCAGCCAGCATGAAACTCGGCGAGTGCCTCAATCGCCGGACGAACATCGCTGAGGCGCGCTCCGGCTATTTGGTCGCGCATTTCGCCGCGCGTTGAAACATCCTCCAATAGCAGCACGCTGTCTTGTGTTGTTGGGTCGTGGTAGCTGAAATAACAACGCGGGTGGGCGAGATTGGTCATAGCGGAGAGTTCGGTATAGAAACCGTGTTCACGTCCGTACATGTTTAGGACTGTCGCGACGAAGCGCGACTCATCGCCGGCGGCTGCAAGCTTCGCGATTACGACACGAGGACCCACGACACCCGAGTATTCGAGAGTGAGTCGGAATAGCTGTCCGACGAGTCCAACCCCTACACCTAGGGGATCTGATTTGACACTCGTAACCTCGCCGCGGATATCTAGCGCCGTCGTGAGCCACTCGGCAGTTAGGTCATCGACTGTCTTTGGCATCATTTTCTCAGTCTTTCTGATGGTCGACGCCGAAAAGCAACCACTCGGTAATTCTTCTCGGCACCTCGGTAATTATTGGGAATATCGCCGAACGCAGTGGCAAACGTACATGCCGTCTTTGTTTTTCGATCGCGTTAGCGACCCGTTCGGCTACCAAGTCGATTGGCAAGTCATAGGTGAGGCCAAGCTTACGAAGACGATGCAACGCCCGTCGCGTCGGGCCGTGTCGGCGAAGGTTGTTGATCATCTCGCTCTCGACCGGCCCGATCTGAACGAGCGTCGTTGTCACTCCCGTACCACGCAACTCTGCGCGCAGGGCAGCACCGAAATGCGATAGCCCAGCTTTCGAGGCGGAGTATGGGCCGACTCCCGGAAGCGCGTTCGTACCTGAGAGAGACGAGACATTCACAATGTGACCACTGCCTCGCTTGATCATCGCGGGCAAGACAGAGCGCGCCATCAGGATCGGCGCAGTCAAGTTGATGCCGATGAGCATCGCAATGTGTGCTGGGTCTGTTCTGACAAGGCGGCCTGTCAAGTCAACTCCTGCGTTGTTTACGACCACGTCGATCGGCCCTGCAGTTTCGATCGACTCGACCAGCCGGGCGATATCGGCAGAGTCGGCGAGGTCAGCCACGAAAATTTCCGCGCCACCAATTTCTGCCGCGATCTTCTGCAAGTCTTCGGCACTCCGTGCGACTAACACGAGTTCGGCTCCGCGCGCAGCAAGCTTCTTAGCTATAACTGCACCGATTCCCCGCGACGCCCCAGTTACAACGACGCGTGACCCTGCGATGCTCACGCGTCGACGGAGTCGGGCCAGCGAGTCTGCTCGTTTGAAATGACTGCCGAGCGATCGAAATCTTCATCAAATTTCGCGCCTCGCAAATCGGCACCCGACAGATCGGCACCCGTGAGCCGACTGGTCGTCAAATCGGCAGCGACGAGGTGAGCGAATCGAAAGTCTGTGCCTTCTAAGCGGGCACGCCGCAAATCGACGCCTGTCAGGTCGGCCGAAACAAAGTTCGCGCTGCGCAGGTCGCAACGCCAGAGCCGGGCCCCACGCAGGTCGGCGCACTCGAAGTTGGCTGCGAAGAGGTGGGAGCTCGACAGATCGGTATCGCGGAGTCCGATTCCTGCCATATTGCCGCGCGTAATCCTGATACCCGAGAGGTCGCGGCCTGTCATGTCCCAGTATTCGAGTTCTTCGTAGTCGAAAGTGAGCGACACGGCACGGCGATGCCAGTAGCGGCGCGCTGCTCTATCAGAACGAGTAGCAAACGCTACGACAGACCACCAAAATGTCGTGGGCTCGAATGCTTTGTCCAAGGCTGGACTGCCGAGGATGAAGGTAGGTGACCTTCTCGACAGCGTCTCATGTACACGCTGGCTTAAGGGCCGATTAGCGTGCATGCCGCTGGAATGGGTCGAGGACGTACCTCACGAGCGATGGCCCGAACATACCTACGACGAACGCGCTCAGGAACCCCAGTTCGTTGATACCTGCGAGTGTCGCTGCAAGCAGGCCGCCCGCAATTATTCGTAATGCCTCCGCGAAATAGAACGACATGCCACGCCACTCGTCAGGCCAAGCTCCGCGGCGGTGCCGCAATATGTCGCCAAGCTCGAAGGCTTCGCGCAAGATGGCGCCAGCTATCCCGAGCGCCGCCGCCAAGATCACGTCCATGCGCAGGGACGATACATGCATTACCGGGTTAGTTTCACGAAGATGAATCGTTTTACCCATCTCTTGGCGCCCGGATCGATAGGTGCTTTGCGTCTACGCAACCGCATTCTGATGTGTCCAATGGGCGAGTCGCTCGCGGACCGAGACGGCACCGTGAGCGACACCCAAGTTGGCTACTACGAGGCTCGCGCCGCTGGAGGTGCAGCTCTACTGCTCGTCGGGTCCGCTTCAGTTAGCTACCCGGTTGGTTCGTACTCAGCAACTCAGACGAGCGCGTCTCGGACGACTGACATCGCGGGTCTCGCCCGGCTGGCGTCTGCCGTCCACGCGCACGGCGCACTCATTGGAGCGCAGCTAGTGCACGACGGCGCCAATTCGCTGTACGACATCGCCCAAGGACACCCACTTCTCGTCCCATCGGTCCCACAACGTCCAAGACCAGATCGAATTTCGCGCATCGTGACGGAGCACGAGATTTCACAGATGATGTCGCCGTTCACAGGCCCTGACTCAAAGCTGGAGTACAAAATTGCGACCGATAGCGACCTCGAAGAGGCAATCAACATGTATGCGGATGCCGCAGACCGATGCATGGCTGCTGGTTTCGACGCGATCGAACTTCATGGAGGCCATGGTTACCTACTCGATGCCTTCCGCAGCGGTTACTCAAACACGAGGGACGACAGGTGGGGCGGGGCGCTCGAAAACCGGGCGCGGTTGATGATCGAAACGATCCGCGCTGTCCGAAACCGCATTGGCCCTTCAGTTCCGCTATGGATGCGAATCAATGCATTCGAACTCGGACGCGATGGTGGCGAGACTCTCGAAGAATCTCTCGTCCTTGCCCCAATGCTCGTCGAGGCTGGCATCGACGCGCTACACGTCAGTGCTTACGCATCAACTGACCTCGCGACAGGCGTCACCGATTCGCATACGCCACATGCCCCGGGGAATCTCGTGCGGTACGCGTCGGAGATCAAGGAGGCGATCAATGTGCCGGTCATAACGTTTGGACGGCTCGATCCTGAGGCCGCAGAATCAGTCGTCGCCAACGGCCAAGCTGACTTCATTGCTATGGGCCGCAAATTGCTCGCAGACCCAGAACTACCAAACAAACTCAGAGAGAATCGGCTCGACACGGTGAGGCCGTGCATCTATCAGTACCGGTGTATCGGCAATATTTTCATTGGCGAAAGCGTCGCGTGTGTGGCCAACCCAGAGGTCGGTCACGAGGCTGAGTTAGCTGTCACGGCTACCGCTAACCAGCGACGCGTCCTTGTCGCTGGTGGTGGTCCCGCTGGCCTCGAGTGTGCTCGGCGACTCGCGGACGCTGGCCACACAGTCGAGCTTTGGGAGCGTTCGACTCGGCTTGGAGGGTTGCTGAGCATCGGTGCTCGCGCCGACGAAGTTTTGGATCAATTCTTGGGTTGGCTCGTTGGTACTGCGGAAAGGAGTGGCGCCGCGCTACGAGTCGGAAAGGAAGTAACAGTCGAGGCTGCACACGATTTTGATTGCGTGATACTCGCAACCGGCGCGCTCCGCCCGACACCACGCGTGGACCACCACAGCGCGCACACACCGGCCGGCCTTGCAGGTTGGCTATCCGGCACTGAGGCTCTTGGCGAACACATCGTTTTCGTAGGTGGTGGCAAGATCTCGCTGACACTCGCGAAACATGCGCTCGATAAGGGCCATCGCGTAACGATCATCGAACCGAGCGGGGTATTTGGACCAGAACTAGGGCTACCTGGTCGATTCCGCTTAGTCCATGATCTCGAAGTCGCTGGCGCCGTGTTCACTACTTCGGTCGATGCCATCGACACAGCAGACGAAATCGTTGTCACGAATAACGCAGTCTCTGAGGCGCCACTTACAACATCGCTTAGATCAGCCGGAATCGAAGTCCATCTGGTCGGCGATTGCCGTGACCTTGGTGCAATCGAGGGCGCCATGTCTGACGCTGCCTCACTCGCTGCCTCAGAATTCTTTACCTAGGCCAGGATTCTCGAATTTGTCGGGTCGAATAGCGGTCGCATGGACGCCGTAGCCGGATAGAGCGTGCCAGCGATATCGATTTCCCATGTCGCACCGTCGATATACCCAGCGTTGATGGGAACGCCAGCTTCGATCATCGCTAGCCCGACTGCACCGCCGAGCGTATGGCCATACGAGCCAGCCCTTATATAACCGACTGCTTCGCCATTGCGGTACACGATTTCGGCATGAAACAGCTGTGGCTCTGGATCGTTTACGAAGACCTGAAGTATCCGCCGAGTCGTCGGACCATCAGACTTCTTGGCGAGCACAGCGTCGCGCCCGATGAAGCCACCCGGCTTGTCTAGATCCACGGCGAATCCGAGGCCAGCCTCTAAGACAGAGTCAGTGTTGTCGATGTCGTGGCCGTAGTCGCGGTAGCCCTTCTCCATGCGGAGACTCGCCAACGCCTTTAGACCAGCGTGGACTAGACCGATTGCCGGGCCAGCAGCGACGATGCGTTCATAGACATGGAGGGCTTGTTCCGTAGGGATGTATAGCTCGTATCCGAGTTCTCCGAGATAAGTGATGCGGACACATAGAACCGTTGCAAAGCCGATCGCGATCTCGCGTACACCTCGAAACTCGAATCCTGCGTTCGACATATCGGCGTTGGTAAGTGATTGCAACAAGGCGCGCGAGTTGGGACCTTGAATGTTGATCTGAGCGAAGGCAGAGGTTTGGTCTACGACAAACGCTTGGTACCTGCCACTTGCGATGTTGCGCCGTATGTGCGTAAGAACGTGTTGATACGCGTTATCAGAAGCAACGACCCAGAATCGATCGTCGTCGAGTTTCGACACGGTCAGGTCGGCTTCGATCTTGCCAGCCTCATTCAGCCACTGCGTATAGACAATTTTCTCCGGATCGCCATCGACATTGTTTGCCGAAATCTTGTTGAGCATCGCCCCTGCGTCGGGTCCTTCGATGACGAACTTCGACATGAATGACATGTCCATCAGGATCGCAGTGTTGCGTGCGGCATGATGTTCGGCTTCCCAATACGGGAACCAATTCTCGCGGCCCCAGCTGAGCTCTTCGACCTTCGGTTCGACACCGGGTGGTGCGTACCAATCGGCGCCTTCCCATCCACTCACATCTTTGAAGTAGGCCCCTCTACTTTGCAACTCGTGGTGTAACGCGGAGCGCTTCACACCGCGAGCCGTCTGCATCGAGCGTCCCGGATAATGGCATTGATACACCATCCCGAGCGACTCGACAGTCCGTGTGGCTCGGTATTCAGGATTGCGTTGGTAAGTCTGCAACCGATCGATATTGAAGCCAGTGATGTCGACATCTGGCTGGCCCGTCGTAATCCAGTTGGCCATTACTCGTCCGAGTCCCCCGCCGGTGAGAATTCCGATCGAGTTGAGGCCAGCAGCCACGAAGTAGTTACGGACCTCGGGCGATTCGCCAACCACCGGAGCTAGGTCTGGAGTGAAACTCTCTGGGCCACAAAAGAACTTCTTGACACCAACTTCGAGAGATATCGGAACTCTCGACATTGCTCGTTCGAGATATGGCGCCATTCGGTCCCAGTCGGGCGGGAGATCAAGAAATGACGAGTTCTCAGGGATGCCGTCGACATGCCAGGGGGCGCAGACAGGTTCGAACAGGCCGACCATCAGCCCTCCGACTTCCTCGCGGAAATATCCGTAAGAACTCGGGTCCTCGAGCACAGGCCAATCACGACGGATGCCTTCGATCTGCTCTGTGATCAGGTAGTAGTGCTCTGCTGCCTGAAGCGGGATGTTTACCCCGTGGAGTTCGCCGAGTTGACGTGCCCACATGCCAGCACAGTTGACGACATAGTCGCATTCAATCTCGCCTTGCGATGTGCGAACACCAGACACCGCTCGATCGTTCTTGAGTAGTTGCTGGGCGCTCACTCCTTCGATGATCTTGACTCCGAGTTGTCTCGCTCCTTTTGCCATTGACATCGTGACGTCAACTGGATTTACTCGGCCGTCTTGCGCAACATAGAAACCAGCGAGCAGATCGTCTGTACGCGCAAGTGGGAACATCTCGCCGATTTCTTGCGGAGAGATTTCTCGCACGTCGATGCCGCAGTAACGGTTGAACGCAGCGACGCGTCGGTATTCCTCGAGTCTTCCAGTATCTGCTGCTACCTCGATGAAACCGACCGGAGCAAAACCTGTAGCGAGTCCGGTTTCGGCTTCTAACCGAGAGTAGAGGTCACGTGTGTACTTGCGCATCTCCGTAGATGTCTCTGACGTCGATCCGAAGGTGACCATGAGTCCAGCGGCATGCCATGTAGTGCCCGAAGTGAGTTGGTCACGCTCCAGCAACACCGTGTCAGTCCATCCGAGGTGAGCTAGGTGGTAGGCGATTGAGGTGCCGATGATCCCGCCACCGATGATGACGACTCTGGCGCGATTTGGCATTTCGGTCGTGACCATCGAGCGAGGTTACGCAGTCAGTGGGAGAGCTTCACCGATACGGCGCAAGATGACCGCCACGATCTCGCGTCCATGTGTGTCTTGCAAGAAGTGTGCGGCATCTTCAAGTGCATCGAACGTGGCGCCCATGTCCGCAGCCCACTTGCGGCCGCCAGCCTCAGGAAATATCTCATCTGCGCATCCCCAAATGAAGTGGACGGGTTTATCTTGCCCAAGAAGGGTCTTGTAATGGTGGGTTTGCGCCGCCGCGTTGCCTCGTGCGTAACTCTCGATTGGAATCGAGCGCGGGAAACGTCTGACACCGTTGTATGCCTCGTCGGGCAGGCCATGAAATGGTGCCGCGTAACCCGCGTAAACATCGGCAGCGCGGCCTGATAGCTCCGGTTTTGGCCCACCGACTAAAGCGGGAATCACAACATCTGTTTCTGCAAGCCCGGTAGCCAAAACCATGAGCATCGCAATGTCTGGTTCTTCGCGATCGAACAGGCCACCTGCGTTCCAGTTGCGATTCCAACTCCTGACAGCGTCAAAATAGCGATGTTCGTCGTGGTGTAGCCACGTGTTCATGATCACGAGTCTCTCGAACCGCTCTGGCATCGTCGCTGCCTGAGCGAGGCCGATCGGTCCACCCCAGTCCTGGCAAACAAGCGTGGTGTTGCGCAATTCAAGTTCACAGATAAGCGAAGTAAGGATCTCTGTGTGACGCGCGATCGTGTACCAGTGCGTATCTGTCGGCTTGTCCGATCGACCAAAGCCCATGTGATCTGGAGCAACGCAGCGATACCCGGATGCAAGAAGACTGGGGATCATGTCGCGGTAAAGAAAAGACCAGGTCGGCATACCGTGTAGCAGCAACATGACCGGCGCGTCACGAGGGCCTTCTTCGATGTAGTGCATTCGCAAGTCATTCCACTGGTGGTACCGCGGTTCGAATGGAAAGTCTGAAAGAGCAGAGAAGTTGTTTTCTGGTGTACGAACAAATTGAGTCATCGAGGCAACGGTCTAGTTGAACAGCTTTTCGCAGCCAGTACCGTCGAGCAGCCCATCGACAACCTTGCGGCTTGGATTATCGAGCGCAGCGTATGAGTCGCGAATCCAGCTGATAGTCGTGCCCTGGTACTTGAATGCCCCTTGTCGATACTCAGCGCCACGAATCTCACAAACGACCTCTTCGGAACCGGCTTCGAGGGCGCGTTTGTTCGCGAGCATGAACGGAACGTAGGTATCGCCAATCTCGGCCAGTAGCGGTGCGAGCGTGTCCATCGGCAATTCGTTCGCCGCATACCAGCCAGCGTCGCCTTCGACGGGCCACCACGAAAGATCATCGACGCGGTTCACCCATGAGTAGACGCGCGGCCCATGATCAAAACAAAGGCGCGTAGAAGGTGGCTCTATGCAAACGAGTTGGCTGAGTTGACCGAACAAGCCGAAGTCCGCGCTCCCTGGCCGGGTGCCTAGGAGGAAGTCGTTGCCTTCGATGTGTTTATCGAGAATCTCAAGCAGTCGTATGTAACTCGATTCGAGTATCGGCGCATTCGTCTCTGTGCTACCGACAAGCGCGCGTCGGCCGATCTGACGCGCCGCAAAATCGTCACCAACCCGCTTTAGCTGAGCATCATTAAGATGCAACCCGGGCCAAAAAGGCAACATGCGCTTAGCGCGCTCTACGGACTCCTCGGGATACCACCGGTAGTGATACATCGGCTTCGTGAGCCACTCGTCTGCGTAATCCTCAATTAGTAGTTGCAAGAACGCGATCACGGGATCGGATGACACCAAGCTACGTGGAGCGTAGAGCGTTTCGAGTCGCGCAATTAGTGGAGTCGAATCAACGATGAGTTCTGTTATCTCGCCGTCATCGTTCGGAAAACCAACTGCTGGGATTAGAGCGACATTCGGCCGTGGCAACGCACGTTCCTCTTTCGTCCCCTGGATTACCCACTTGAAAGGGATCTGCCGATAGCGCAACACCGCGCGCATCTTGAGCGAATACGGCGAGCCGTATGTACCAACGAGCGTCAAAGGTTGTTGCATTCGCAGATTTAACTCCATCTGCGTACCGAAACAGCATCGACACTCGAAGGTTTCATCCTTGTATCTAGAGGGCAGACGGTCACATCGCCTTAGTGTTGACCTACTTAGCGTCAGTCTCTGATGGCTATGGTCGCAGTATCGCCAGCTGCCACCGCCACGAAATGGCCTGCATCTACCAACGTCGGCAAGTTGTTGTCTGCAGTATCAGCAACGAGCAGTTGGCCGTCCATATTCCATCCCCAGGTGAACAGATGGCCTTCGGAATCGATCGCAACTGAGTGGTACGCCCCAGCGGAAGCTGATAGCCAAAATGCCGCAATGTAGTCTCGGCCCGCTCCGTAAATTCGGGTTGGTGTGCCACGCGATATCCGGTCCCCTGTGCCTAACTGCCCGTTCTCATTGCTACCAAATGCGTACAAGTGCCCGCTGTTATTGATCGCGAACGAATGCTCGTGGCCTGCGGCGATCGAGGCCCAGCTATTGCCCATACCGACGCGCTCAGGGCGAAGCGTAGTTACGGTGCCCGTCCCGAGTTGACCCATTGAGTTCAGACCGAACGCCCACAGCGATCCGTCAGACTTCAACGCCAAGGAATGATCAAACCCGCCAGCAACTGCGATCCAGCGTACAGGAGTCGAGATGCCTGTCGCCTTGGCGCTCAGAGGGACGGGTGGCTCCACTACGACGACCGTCGGCAAGACGCGTGTCGGAGTCGTAGCCATAATTCGTGTGCCGAGTCCTAGCTGGCCATGGGTATTTCGCCCCCAAGTCCATAGCGTGCCATTGCGCCGAATTGCTAACGAATGATCTTCGCCAGCCGCAACGGCTATCCAATCTGTATAGGCCGTGGCCTGCATCGGAACGCTCGCGTCTACATTTGTCCCCAAGCCAAGCTGTCCGAACTCGTTGCGTCCCCATGCAAATAGGCGCCCGTCTCGTATAGCAAGACTGTGTCCACCACCAGTAGCGACGTTGGTCCAGTCGGCCGACGCCCCCACCTGGCCCCAACCGAAGTGCTCTAAGTCATCAGAGGCGCCGATGCCGAGTTGCCCGTAGTCGTTTGCGCCTCTGGTCCAAAGCGTCCCATCCATTCGGATCGATGCCATGAACTCGGCCCCGGCCGCGACGTGCTTCGCGCTTGTGAATGCGCCTGAGACATTTCCAGAAATCATTCGGCTACTGTCGTCATTTCGAATCTCTATCCAGCCGTCCTCGACAAGCCATCCTCCGGGCGCACCTGTGAGAAGCAGTGGGACAACCTCAGTAAATTCATAGAGCCGGTCGGCAAGAACATTTACCGTGAATGACCTCTGTAGCTGTCCGGGGCCAAAATGCAGATCCGCGTTGTATGGCAGGTAGTCCTGATTCGGCATCGCTAGAGGGAAGTCCGGGTTCGGCGCGGCAATCGGGAAGGGGTCGCCATCACCGCCTCCGGTCAGGATCCCAGGACGAGCGTCGTCCGTTCTGAGGCGCACGGTTATTCCACTGAGCGGCGCCGGGGTCGAGAGAACAACGAGCATATTTACTGGCAGTTGGACCGCCCGTGATTCCCGATCGCCCTCGGCAACGGCCGTGCTCGATACCGAAATCGTCTGAACTCCACCACGCGGAGGTCGATCGTCATCGCGGACCGTTACGCTGCCATTGCTGTTACTATCAACCCGCATGTTGATCGGGTTGCTCAGGACTACCCTGATCGTCTCATCTGGCTCTAAAGCAATGTCTCCTCGGACCCTGATCCTCACGAACCGAACCATCGAGGTTCCTCTGAACGTGAGCGTTCCATCGGGCACGATGTAGAAGTCAGCCACCGGCGTCGTTGATCCGGCCAACACCCGGTAGTCGACTGTTCGGACGGCCGTGGATGGCCGAGTCTCGGCTAACGACAGAACAACCTGAACAGTGACGATGCGAGACGCCGTGTTGCCTTCAATGACGTTCACGTCCGCAGCCGACACTAAAGGTAGAGGAGCGGCTACCAAATGGGTTGCCTCGCTTATTGGGAGACCGAGTCCAAGCAATGACAACACGGCTACTACGCGAATCAGGTGACTAGCGAGGCGGCCTCGACCCAACAATCGCGAACTAATTTTTGTCACCACAAATACCTGACGGTCACGTTCGGCTCGCCGCGGGAGTTGGTACCACCATTTGCTTTGCCCCAGCACCTTGCTGTGCGGAAAGTCGTGGGGCGAGCCCCATCCATTAGTCGTTCTGCCACCTGACGAGCGCAGTTACGAAGTGCGAGTTGCCCCCAATAGTTCGGGTGGACTGACTCGTTCCTTGTATATCCTGGATACACGGGCGCTTCATTAGCCCACCAACTCTCGAACCCTTCGCCCGGGAGATGCCCACGTATCCCTGCTACCCACTCGGTCGCGTCTGCTGCACCTGGCTGTGCCCACGACTCGACGGGTCCAATAAACGGGGCAAAATCCTCGATCAGGCCGACTCCAACCTCGCACAGGCGGTGACCGTCAAACAAACGACTGACGTCGAGCACCCTAATTCTTGGATTAGCGGGATCTCGTCGCGACCCCTTGGCAGCATCAAGTACCGCTTCGTTGACCGTTGCAAGGAAGTGGTCGTTTAACCATGTGGCATCGTCGTTATAGATCCCGCAAGCACCGACTTCATGGCGGGGATAATCGTCGTACTCGTCCGCATATCGGATCAGACTTCCCTTAGGCAGTGGCGACGGGTAGGTCTGAAGCACAATTGTGTAGTCGTTTCGGCTACGGCCTGCGTTAGTCATCGCAGTCGCGACATTTTGAACTGCCGATTCTATTGCGCCTGTTACCTCAGCAGCGAGGAGGAGGTTATCGACGACGGTCGTGTCGTCTTTGCAGAGGTCACCAGCGGGGTCAAGGCTCCCTAGGAATGCGGCGATACATTTTTTGACAATACCGCCGAAGCCAAAGTCGTTCCCGCCTATTGACAGCAACACGATCTTAACGTCATGTCCAATCGCGAACGACTGAAGCGCGAGCGTCTGACCGATACCACCCGCCGGACCCCAAGTAGCAGGGTCGATACCCGGCTTCCAAAATGAGCCATCCATTTGCGAGCTCGTCTTGGCACCCGAGCAGGCGAAGTTCTTACTGTTTAGCGTTCCAATTCCAATATGAACCTCGGCGCTCTGCGACCGATGGCAGCCAACAATTTCCTCCCTGCTAGGCCAAAACAGGTCGTGGTAAGCATTCTCACCTAGCGCGTCGACCCGCTCCTGAGGTGCTGGAACATAGTATTCATCACAAATACCATTGGATCCGTAGACTTTGCAGCTCGGTCGGGCAGTGTTGCCAGCCCACCGCCCAGCCTCTCCCGAAATGTATGAATCGCCTAGGCTCACGATCCATCCTGGCTCAACGGGTTCAGTGGCTGGCTCTGCACTCAACCGCGAGACACCAGTGCTTGCCAGCAACGCCAACACTGACGCGATTAGCAACAATCGAAGTCTCGACAATTTTCCGTCCTCTTAGCGACTGTTCTAAATCGTAGTAATGCGAAAATATTGCGTCAAGTAAGTGTGCCGGCGGCTAGCCGTTACGTCCTGATCGTATTTCCAATTACATTGCGTGAGCAGTCGCACTTGGCACGAGCCTGCAACCTCGAATTTGAAGCCGTTACACCGCAAAACGAACGCCTAATGGGTCTCCACAAGTCGCTCGCGCCTTCCTGCGCCATCTCAACATGGCGGCACCCAAATCCGGGACGACAACGTCGCTAGATAAGCAGCGGGACTCGAGCGATACGTCGCTTGCCGGTCGAGCGAAAATGGCGAACCGTATGTACCAACAAGAGTGAGAGGACTTTGCATTAGTTGATTCAACCCGATGTGGCGACTAGCACTCAAACCACTCGACAAATGTCTGAATTTGGCACATGATGTGTTCGAAAAGAAGTTTCCAGTCGGGCGCGAACTACCTACCAGGAGGCACACCATGCCTGTTTCCGCTACCGCTGCTCTCGACGCCGACGCTGGCGATGTTTTTGCGCTAATTACAGACCCGCGACATCTCCCGGAGTGGAACAGAATCATGACCCGCGTGGTCGATGCTCCTGAGAAAGTCGACGTGGGCGAAACGTGGACTGTCGAGTTCCATGCTCTCGGCCAATCGTGGCGCAGTGTGTCAACAGCAACCAACTTTGACCGTGGCACTCTCGAGTTCGCGTACCGATCAGGGACTGATGACGGCAACCCGTCCTACGCCGACTGGACCTGGACAGTCACACCATCTGGCCCCGGTTGCGTGGTTACTGTGACTGCAGACTTACACCCGCAGACGTTTTGGCGTCGCGTTGTGTTAGCGAAGATTCGTGCTCGTCAGCTAAAGCACGAGTTGGCTGAATCGCTAGAGAATCTAGAAGCCGCAGTGGTCAGGCAGACTAACCCATAACGATTCAAGAGGCGTGGCTGTCACACACCATCGCTTCGTGGACGATGGACTAGCCAGTAGCGCAGATCTGAGAGTCCGTGTGGACCGGTGCCGTCGAACACCAAGAGCACGTGTGGTCCAGCGGCTAATCCCGTGCGTGACACGCTCGCGCCGCACTCGAAAAGCTCAGCGAAGTCGAGCATGCAGATCGTGTCGTTGTTCTGCATGCCGGTCATTGTGAACTCTGCCGTGCGACTCGATGTGACTCCGGTTGGACCAAAACTCGCGCGTCGACCTTCGGGAGCGCCCACATACCAAAAGCGGAAGTCCGCGGTACCAGGTTTGCCAGCCAGATACGGCTGCACAACAAGCACGTGCGGACCTCTCGCAACATTGGAATAAGAAGGCGTTGCATCACACGGCACGAAAGCACGAAGGTCGAGCGAGCATCGCAAGGTTGCTCCCTCGGGCGCCTCAACGAAAAACGAGGCATCTTCCTCGGCATCAAAACCGACCGGACCAGAAGTGATCACCGCTCCACTCACACCATCGGTTGCGGGTGCGAAGTTGATCTGAACACGTCCGTTGAACGTGCCGTCGAGGTCATGACGGTCGCCATCAAAGAGTCTTAGAGTCGCGCGATCGCCTTCGAGGGTTGCCCCTGTTAGCCCGCCTCCATCTACTCGTTCCCAGCCTGTGTCTGATTGCAAGTACAACGCCTCTGTGATGTCGGGCAACACCATCTCAAGTACGGCCGTAGACATGTGATTGACCCGCGTTGTCATCACACCATGCGGGAACTCGATCCCAGATGGAGGCGGTGGGACTACAGAAGAGTCACGTGGTGCCGTCATGAGTGCCCACGAGAAAGCTGCGGGTTCCGGGTTCGAGCCACGACGCCGGACCGTGAGACTCTTGCCATCTGATGTCGAAGTTGTAGCCACCCCGTGTTGCAACGCATCTAGGGATCCGTCATCGTCGCGGTCGCCGACTTCCGTGGCGTCGGGAATACCGTCGCGATCACTGTCGCTCTTTAGTGGGACGATGATCTCGGTAATGCCGTTCCTAACTTCTACGTCAGTGAGGATTGTGCCGACGGAAATGCTCGCCGCGTCGACTACGACGTCGTAGTTGCCCTCATGTGGAACCACGACGTCGATTGTGTTGCCGAGCGAGAATGCTGAAGAATCACAATATGGACCTTCGATCTCGCAGATGTCTACGTTGATTGCAGATGCTCCCGGCACGCTTATCCGCAATGTTGGGAGGCGCTGTAGCTCGAAGTCGACTGTGGCTTCGTCGCCGCCGACAGGATCGACCATGACACCGGGTTCTGAGGCATAGGCGGCAGGCGAACGCACTTCGATCCGTTGCTCGCCAGGCATCACCCAGAATTCATAGCGGCCATCGCTGTCGGTAACGGCGCCATTCCCGCGACAGGAACTGCACGATGCCGAAATCCAAGCACCCGCTATCGGGGCGCCATCGGCTGTCACTCGGCCACTGACTCGTGCGGCCGGTGCGTGAACGGTGATGGCTGTGGTCACGTCCCCCACGATCGTGACTGTCGCAGGTTCGGCATCGAGCAGAAAGTTCTCGTCGATCACAACTTCAACTAGGTCATACACGTCGGGTGGGAGTAATTCGTCTGTCAGGAAGTCGAAGCATTCACCAGACTCCAATCCGCACGCCTCGCCCCAGACGACATCTACTTGCTCCCCGCCACGCTCGGCATTCACGATAAGCCGCCCACCGTGACCGAGCAGCACGTCGCGCCGAACCGATGTTCCTGATTCCAGGCTGAACGAGTCAGGCCAGTCCCACGAGTTCGGTGGCTCATTCAGCAGGTAGGTATCCGATGGAGCCGCGACGTGGATCGTGACTGCGGCGCCTGGCACAAGTCCGGTAAGCCGGTACTCACCTTGCGCATCTGTTGTCGTGCTGAGACACGTGTATTCGGCGCATGGATGCTTAGAAACGACGGCGCCGACAACAGGCCAGCCGTCGCGATCGACAACTACTCCGTAGATATTCGCTGGCAGTGTCGGTTGGAAGTCGATCGGGAAAGACACCGGAGCGAATGGAGCGCCGAGGTCACCGACACCTACGGCGCAGCGTTCGATGCTTGAACTGCAGTCGATCGTGCGGCCATCCATCAGGTGGATGATCTGGCGCACCACGAATGAGTTAATGAATGGATCGGCCGGAGAACCTGCGAAGACACTTGGGTACGCACAGTTCTGGGCGTCGAGGCGTACCGGGTTCTCACATTGCGCTATTGCGATCGAACCCACGAATGGACCCGCCACGGTGACTCCGACGACCTGGTTGTCGACAAGATCGCTGGTGGGAGAGACGCTCAAAGCGACGGCTTCGGCCCTTACCGCGAAGCCACCAACCAACGTAGAAACGAGCAGCGCGAAAACTCCGATGCGCGCCGCATTGCGCTGCAAACGACGTGCCGTGCCACCCTGCAATTCGCACCCCTGTTACTCCAGAACAACTTGCAATTTACAGAATCGGCACAGAGGACGCAATCGCGCGACAGAGTGACGATCTAGGAAAAGCAGGCCCCTTATTGAGTGGGCGATACTGGACTCGAACCAGCGACCTCGTCGGTGTGAACGACGCGCTCTAACCAACTGAGCTAACCGCCCCGAACCCCTCGGGGAATCGCTGAGGATAGCGTGCGCCGACATGGAGAAACTGATGTACCTCTGTTGGCTCGACGACTCACTCGGTCCGTCGCAGGTTCGCGAATTAATGATCGATTCAGTCGGGAAAAAACTTCTCGCGCTCGATCCCCACGCTCTGGTCATCGATGCCGACGACGAAGCCTCACAGATTCCGCCACCTTCGCCACAGCCCGAGGGAGAGCAACCAGTGCGCGCAATCGTGTCAATTTGGATCGACTGTTATGACCGTCGTGCGGCGGTCGAGAACGTGCTCAGGGACTCATGCGAACGGTTTGCTGGCTATTCGGTTGTCGAATCCTTGTACCGCGACTATGGCGGAAATCAGTGGTCCGGTCCGCGTGACTGGCCAGATGGTGTCCGGTCTCCCGGACCTCTCACGGTGGCGATGTTCGAACAGCACAAAGACTTTGAATTCGATGCTTGGGTTCGCTACTGGCACGAGCAACAATCGCCGATGAGCGAAGCCATCCAACCGAGGACTCGCTACGTGCGCAACGCAGTTTTTCGCGCAATCACAGACGACGCTCCGCCATATCGTGCAATCGTCGAGGAAGCTTGGCCGAGTGCCGTGAGCATCACAGACCCGATGCAGTTTTTCTGTGGCGAAGGTGATCCAGCGAAGTTGAATGCCAACATCACGACAATGGTCAATACGACCATGGCGTTCATTCCCTACGAGACGATGCGCAACCTGACTCTCAGCGAGTGGATCCTGCGTTCTTAGCCAAGTAGTCGAGCGCGATTCCTGCGTACATCGCGATGCCGTTGCGCATCGCTTGCTCGTCCATCACCATTCGGTTTGAGTGGCAACCGTGCGCGTGCGCTGGCGACTCCCCTGGTGGACAGACACCGAGATACGCAAACGCGCCTGGCCGTTCATTCAACAAATACGAGAAATCTTCCGCCCCCATAACTGGGGCGGGCATTGTGACTGCGTTGCGATCACCAAAAAGTCGTGCGGCCGTATCACGCGTAAACCCCGCGAACGGCGAGTCATTCACCACTACCGGGTAACCGACCACATGGGTGAACTCAGCTGACATTTCATGTGCTGCAGCGATGTGATGTACGACCCGTTCGATACCAGCAAGAGCCTTGGCGCGCGAACCTTCCGAAACAGAACGCAGCGTGCCCTCTAGATGCACGACCTCAGGGATCACATTGTTTGTCGTGCCGCCGCGGATCTTCGTGATCGTTATGACAACAGGATCGAAAGTAGAAATGCGACGGGTAGTGAAGACCTGAAGTGCGGTTACGATCTCTGCCGCGACCGGCATTGGATCATTCGCTAGGTACGGGCTCGAGGCGTGACCGCCCTGACCCGTAACCGTTATATGAATGACATTCGCTGCCGCCATGATCGGTCCGGCCTTCGTTGCAATCACACCGCTAGGCGCATTGGGCGTGACATGCAGAGCGAACACTGAGTCGACCCCTTCGAGCACACCCTCGTCGATCATGTATCGAGCGCCGTGGTAACCCTCTTCGCCGGGCTGGAACATGAACCGCACGCGCCCTGCAAAACTGTCTCGAAAATCGCTCAATAATCTCGCTGCCGCAGCGAGCATCGCAGTGTGGCTGTCGTGACCGCAGGCATGCATGCCGTCTGCAACCTCGCTCCTAAACTCGACGTCGGCATCCTCGGACATCGGAAGCGCATCCATATCGCCGCGCAAAAGAATCGTCGGTCCGTCGCCGCGCGTTCCCTGCAAGTCGGCCACAACCGACGTGAGTTCGCGCCCCACGGAGATGTCAAGCGGCAGACTACTTATCGCTTCCAATACAGCCGACTGAGTTCGCGGGAGGTGCAGTCCCTGTTCTGGAAACCTGTGGATCGCACGGCGCAAGACAATCGCGTCTTCGAGTAATGCGTCGGCCGCCTCTAATAAGGCCGCAGCGTCATAACCATTTGTCATGGGCGCGCAACCTAGTGCGATATTGCCTGTTCACTAACGGACAAAGAACCCCGTTCGCGAGGGCGAGATCTTGACCGTGCAGGCATAACCTTTGGCTGAGTGGTCGAGACGATGGTTCATGACGCTGCTTTGCTCGGCGACGCCGCAGATGAGCGCCTACGCTCCGATGGCCGACCGGTCGGAGATTTTCGCGCTGAGTTGCGGAAAATTCCTTCGTTTCAAAACGCTATATCGGTCGTTACTTGCTGGATTCAGATCATCGCAGTTGTAATCGTTGCTGTCTCGCTTAATCATCCACTCGTCTGGATTACAGCGTTCCTCTTGATGGGTCGCGCGCACGCTCAGATCGCTGCCCTCATGCACGAAGCAGCACACCGGATGCTTTTTCGCAATCGCTTGCTTAATGATTTCGTTGGTCGGTGGATACTGGGGTTCCCGAGCTTCACGCCAATCGACTCGTATCGCCGTGGCCACATGGCGCATCACCGCGATGAGTTCGGACCGAACGAACCCGACATCCTCCTCTACCGCGGATATCCAATTAGTCGCAGCAGTTTGCGTCGTAAGTTGATTCGCGACGTCACAGGGCAGACCGGATGGAAACTCAACAAGGGACTGTTTCGCGCAACGCGGTCTACAGACGCATCCACTAGGTTCCAGGCGATATCCATTATTGCGTGTCAGATCGCGCTAATCGTGGTTTGCCTAGCGTTGGGTCACCCATGGCTATGGCTACTGCTGTGGTTCGCTCCGTTCCTAACCGTCTGGCGAGTCATCAACCGGTTGCGCGCAATCGCCGAGCATGGCGGCATGATCAAGTCAGAAGATCGGCGCAACGCAACCCACACGGTGCAACAACATCTGTTGTCGCGTTTCATGCTCGTTCCGTACTGGATCGGTTGGCATCTAGCGCACCACGTTGACTCAGGAATTCCAATGCGCCACCTTCCGAAATATCACCGCGCCCTAGTCGAATCCGGCTATGTCACGGAAGCGATCGAGTACAAGAACTATCTGGCGCTATGGAAGAAGCTGTCGTCGAGGGAAACTGAAGCGGTCGTTAGCTGAGCACTGACTCTGCGGCCGCGGCAAATGACATCAACCGCAAGTCCGCGCAACGTGGTGCGACCATCTGTATTCCGATCGGCAGTTGACTTCCTTCTAGGTCCGTAATGAACCCGGCAGTCGTCACAGCGGCGGGCGTTCTCGTGAGGTTGAAGGCGAGTGTGTAATCCGCTGCCCAGCCCGGTCCGTACTCGTTCGGTTCCCTGTGCCGTGGCGGAATGGTCGCCATGCCGGGTGTAACGAGAATGTCGCATCGGTCGAATAGTTCGGCGAGTGCGTAGCCAGCGCTGTGGGCACCTGCCTCCGCACGAATTAGCAAGTCAGCATCTGTGATGTTCTCGCCGGAAATCGGTGAGAATTGGGCAGACGGCAAGAAGCGAGAATCAAAGGTCTCGCGACCGCCAGCGTCGATGGCGGTAAGCCATGAACCGCGCGATGCGCGGATGCCCCAAGACACAACTGGCCGTTCTGGAAATACCTTCTCGACGGTCTCAACTATGACAGCGCCGTTCTTTTCGAGAACCAGCAACGCTGCCTCACACACAGCGAGAACGTCGGGGTTCGGTTTCGCGAACCCAAGAGTCGGCGACCACGCAACGCGTACTCCTTCGAGAGAGCGATCCGCCACAGCATCTCTGAACATCCCTGGCAACTCGATGCTCAACATGTCGCGCCCGAAAAATCCCTTCACTACGTCGAGCGCTACCGCGATCTCGCCAAAGGTTCTAGCCATCGGCCCACGTGCCGAGAACGGTCCCCATGCCCCGTAATTTGCCTCGCCGACAGGAACTACTCCGTGGGTCGTCTTGAAGCCCGATAGCCCACAAACTTCACTCGGAATACGAATGGAACCGCCACCGTCGGACCCTGTGCACAGCGGTACTAGTCCCGCGGCAATTGCCGCAGCGCTACCGCCACTGCTACCCCCAGCGGTTCGATGCCTAGCAAGCGGATTCTGAGTAGGGCCGTAAACGAGGTTGTCTGTCTCTGCTGAGAAACCGTAAGCAGGCGTGTTCGTCTTTCCAACAACTATCGCATCGGCTGCAACTAGGCGTGCGACCTCGATGCTGTCGTGGGTTGCTGGTGCATCGCCCGCATGTGCGGGGTCGCCATGAGTCGTCACATAGCCAATCGTGTGCTCAAGGTCTTTGACTCCGAACGGGACGCCCGCCAGGACTCCTACCCGCTCACCCCTTGCGATACGACCATCGAGTGCTCTAGCCGCAGTCAGAGACCTTTCGGAATCTGTGGCTGTAAACGCTGCAAGGCTCGGGTCGGCTGCAATTCGGTCGAGCGCGCCTTGCACGGATTCAACAGCAGAGATATGACCTGACCTGACCTGGTCTGCGACGATACGTAAGTCGAGTGTCATAGGTGCCCTCCGAGCGTCCGAACTGTTCGGTGATCGCAGACTAATATCAGACCATCAGTCTTCATCCCGGGTCGGTTTGTCCGATTCCGCACTTTGTATTTCGGCAGGTGGAAAGTGGCAAGGAAAGGTCGAGCGCGCAGATTCCGTGAAGCGCGCGAGCTAAAACAGGGCTTTGATGATGGTCTATTTCGCGAGTCGCCCGAACGGTCACTAGCCGACGTAGAAGCGGGCGAAACTAACGACAACGACTTCGATGACGACTTCGACGACGAAGACGACGAAGACGAGTACGACCCACTAGACCACTAGACCACTAGAACAGCTTGTCCGGCCTAGCAGTCGCGCGGGTCGGGTGCGTCTGAATCGATCTCGTAGCGAGCAATCGCGTCGGCCACCACCTCTGCTTCGATCGATCCGATCTGTGCAAGCGCATCGAGCGCAGCTACCACGATGTGTTCGGCGTCGACTTCGAAGTGACGTCGCAACGCGGACCTCACATCAGAGAAACCGAAACCGTCGGTGCCGAGTGGCACAAATGGCTGAGGCACGAACCGACCAACCTGATCCGCTACGGCCTTCATCCAGTCTGAACACGCAACGGTCGGGCCATCTGTGTCGGCCAAACATTCTGTTACATATGGAGTTCGTGGCGATGCCGTCGGATGTAACCGATTCCAGCGTTCACATTCGAGCGCATCGTCGCGTAGCGACTTCCATGAGGTGACGCTCCAAACATCGGCGCTCACCTTCCAGTCGTCTGCCAACATTACTTGGGCGCGCAGTACCTCGTTCAGGATTGCGCCACTGCCTAGTAGCTGAACCGAATGAGCCAGACCTTCTGCCCCCGTTCGATAGAGATACATGCCAGCGATGATCGCTGAATCATCCACACCTTCGGGTTGTGGTGGTTGCACGTAATTGTCGTTGTAAAGCGTCACGTAATAGAAGCAGTCTTGGGCGTCGGCTCCGTACATGCGTTCAATTCCGTCACGCACGATCACACCTACTTCGTACGCAAACGCAGGGTCATAGGCGCGACAGTTCGGAACTGTCGAAGCGAGGAGTTGTGAGTGCCCGTCGCAATGTTGCAGGCCCTCTCCGGAAAGGGATGTCCTGCCGGCAGTGGCCCCCATCAAGAAGCCCTTGCCGCGCATATCGCCGAACGACCAAATCGAGTCACCGACACGCTGAAATCCGAACATCGAATAGAAGATGAAAAACGGAATCATCGGTTGCGCCCACGTGGCGTAGGCGGTACCAGCAGCCGTAAAACTTGCCATGGCTCCGGCTTCTGTTATGCCTTCTTCGAGTATCCGCCCCGATCGAGCCTCTCGATATGAGAGCAGCAGGCCAGCGTCGACAGGCTCATAGTTCTGTCCGAACGGCGCATAAATCTTGACGTCGTTGAATAGTGCGTCCATGCCGAATGTGCGACCTTCATCTGAAATTATCGGCACGACGCGATGGCCGAAGTCGGGGTCTGCGAGCAACTGCTTCAGAAGTCTCGTAAACGCAATGGTTGTCGAGACGGCTTGTTTCGCGCTGCCTTTAGCGAGCTGCTCGACAAGTTCTGATCCGGGCATGATGATCGTCTTAGAGCGCTCGACGCGCTCTGGCAGATAACCGTCGAGTCTGCGACGGCGCTCGAGCAGGTATTCGTATTCAGGCGACCGATAACCAGGGTGGAAATACGGTAGGAGATCCCCGCTCAGTTGTTCATTGGTCAGGTCGAGATGTAACCGATCACGAAAAACTTTGCGCTCTTCGAGTTTCATTTTCTTGATCTGGTGTGTGGCATTGCGAGCCTCGAAGTCATCGCCGAGCGTCCAGCCTTTGATGGTTTTGGCAAGGATTACAGTCGGCGAACCGTCGTGCTCGACTGCCGTCTTGTATGCGCTGAACAACTTGCCATAGTCGTGACCGCCACGCGGCAGTCGTTCGATTTCTTCATCGGTGAGATGCGCCGCCATCACCGCCAACCGCGGATCCGGTCCAAAAAATCGCTCACGGATGTAGCTACCTGTCTCAACCGCGTATTTCTGAAATTCGCCGTCTACTGTCGAGTTCATCTTGTCGACGAGCAC
>SXGU01181803.1_pt1 | contig 92707 bp, 81 predicted proteins | sample 3174531 | NCBI WGS metagenome assembly SXGU01 (sample SAMN11356863, study PRJNA531348) | freshwater metagenome | isolation source: freshwater sample F1-140 | place: China: Fuxian Lake, Yuxi | collected 2017-12-25
CACCGCGCGCCTCCAGCCGATCGGGGGCGACGTGCTCGAGGAGCCGGGGCTCGCGCGGCTCTTGCTCGCGACGCCGCTCGTCGCGCTCGGCGGCGATCGCTTCGTCTTGCGCGGGGCCGAGGTCGATGGCCCCGCCGGCGCGGTCTGCGGCGGAGGTGTCGTGCTCGACGCGCGCTCGAGTCGCACGGTCCGCGCGCACAAGCGGAGCGAGCTATTGTCCGCGCTGCGTGCCGGCGACGCGGCGGCGAGCGCGATCGCGATGGCGAGTGAAGCCGCGCCCCGCTCGGTGCCGATGGCCTCGCTCGCCTCTCGCTTCTGCATCGAAGCCGCGCGGCTCATCGAAGCGGCGCGCGCGCTCGTCGGCGCGGGCACGCTGGCCTTCGCGGGCGACGGCGCCTTCGTGGTGCGCTCGGCGCTCGACGGGCTCGCGAAAGACGCGGCCGCGCTCGTGCGTGCTCGTCATCAGGCCGCGCCGCTCGAGTTCACGGAAGTGATCCCAAGTGCCGAAGCGTGGCACGAGATTCGAGTTGGCAATGAGCACGCGCGGCGCGTCGAGGTGTGTCTTGAACACACCGACCGGCTTTCCCGATTGCACGAGCAGGGTTTCATCCGGCTGCAGTCGGCGCAGCGATTCGAGCAGGGCCTCGAAACACTCCCAATTGCGCGCAGCCTTGCCCGAGCCGCCGTACACCACGAGGTCGAGTGGCCGCTCCGCGACCTCGGGGTCGAGATTGTTCTGCAGCATCCTCCACGCTGCCTCGATCTGCCAGTTGGCACAGGAGAGTGTGGTCCCTCGGGGTGCACGCACGGTGTGTGGGGTTGCAGGCATGGGAGTGTTCTCGTTCTTGCTCAGCGCGCAGCCAGCACGGCAGCCATGAGCCGACCTGTGTCCATGAGTTCGCGGATCTTCCGGATGTCATTGGCGAAGAGCCGGTCCTCGCCGGGTGGCAGGATTTCCGTCGCGAGGAAGCGTCGTGCGGCCTCCACGCCGCGCCCGGCCCGGCGTCCTTCCTGCCAGTGCAGTGCGAACGAGGCTGCAAGGAACTCCACGGCCAGGACGTGACGTGTGTTCTCCGTGATGCTCCGCAAGGCGCGCGCGGCGATAGGGCTCATGGAGACGTGGTCTTCTTGATTGGCGCTGGTCGGAATGGAATCCACACTGGCCGGATGCGCGAGCCCCTTGTTCTCGGAGACCAGCGCAGCGGCGGTCACCTGCGCCATCATCAGTCCGCTGTTGAGGCCGGGCTTGCCACCCGCGAGAAATGGAGGCAGATGCGAGAGATCGGGGTTCACCAGGTTCTCGATGCGGCGCTCGGAAATGGAGGCGATTTCTGCCACGGCACACTTCGCATAGTCGCACGCGAGCGCCACGGCTTCGCCGTGAAAATTGCCCGCGCTGATGCTCTCGCCGTCTTCCGGGAAGAGCAGGGGGTTGTCGGTGGCACTGTTCATTTCGCGGCTGAGGACCTCGCCGACGTGCTGCAGCGCATCCTCGATGGCTCCGTGCACCTGCGGTGTGCAGCGCAGCGAATACGGGTCCTGTACGCGGTTGCAATGTGCGTGTTGGGACGCGATGTCGCTGTCCGCGAGCAGGCTGCGCATGCGTTCGGCCACGCGCGCGTGGCCGGGATGCGGGCGGATGTCCGCGACGCGTTGGTCAAAGGGCCGGTGCGAGCCCTGCAGTGCCTCGATGGTCATGGCCGCGGCGAGGTGCGCGTGGCGCAGTGCACAGCGGGCCTTGCCGTGGGCCAGCACGGCGACAGCGGTGCTGAAGGATGTGCCGTTGATGAGGGCGAGTCCCTCCTTCGCCTCAAGAACGATGGGGGCGAGCCCGACCCGTTCGAGAGCTGCGCGGCCCGAGAACATTTCACCGTTGACCCGCGCTTCGCCCTCACCCACGAGGACGAGCGCGAGATGTGCGAGCGGAGCGAGATCGCCGGACGCGCCAACGGAGCCCTGCTCCGGTACGCGCGGCAACACGCCGCGGAGGAGCATCTCCCTCAACAAGAAGCAGATCTCAGGGCGTACACCGCTGTTGCCGCGGAGCAGCGTGTTGAGCCGGAGGAGGAGCAGCAGGCGTACCGCTGTATCCGGGGCATCAGGGCCCACACCGACCGCGTGCGAGCGCAACAGGTTCAGTTGCAGGATCGCAGCGTCACTCGCGGCGATCTGCACATTCTTCAGGCGACCGAAGCCCGTAGTGATGCCGTAGACAGCCTCACCGGTAGCCAGCAGCGAGGTGACGAGCGCTCGGCCTGCCCGCACATGTTCCATGGCAACCGGCGCAATGGCGGGGACGGCGCCACCGCTGGCAACTGAGAGCGCCGTGCTGAGGGTGAGGGACTGGCCGTCGAGCTGGGCCGGAGCATCGGGCATGGTGCGTCTCCACGCTGATCATGCCAGCCGCCGCGCGGTGGCTCAACGCGCACGATTCCTGCGGCTAGGCTTCGCGTGCTTGTCAACCGCGCTGCAACGCAAGAGCTCTGACGTGGGCGCCAACCAGGATGTGCTCCTTGCCACCTGGCTCTGTCGCATGGTCTTGGCCACGCTGCTCACCATGCTGCTGGCCTGGCGCTTGTCCGTTGCGGACTTCGGGTTTGTCACACTCACGGGCACGTTCCTGCTCGTGATCCATGTCTTGCTCGATCTCGGGACCGGTGCCGTGGCATTGCGCGAGATCGCGCGCAGTCCCGGGGATGAACACGCCATCCTGCAGCGCCTCGTGGGATTGCGCTTCATGCTGGCCACAGGGGCGGCGCTTGTTCTCGCCGGACTTGCGCTTGGTGAGGCGGAGCCGCTGCGTCGCAATGTCTTCCTGGTGATGGCGCTCGGCACGCCACTCTTTGCGCTTGCTGCCGGTCAGGTGGCGCTGCAAGCGCGTCTGCTGCCGCATGTGCCTGCCATTCTCGGCGTTGTGACGCAGGGCCTCGCGGTGCTCGCCCTCTGGCTGTTCCCTTTTGGCGGGGACGCGCTGCCGGGAGTCCTGGCGGCGCTGGTCATCTTCGGACGTGATCTCGCGAATGCACTGGTGGCATGGGTGGATGCCCGTCGACGAACCGGGCATTGGCTCCTGCCACGTGCCGGAAGTGGTGCTCTCGACTTTCTGCGTCTCGCGTGGCCACAGGGGCGCTTCGTGCTCCTGCAACTGGCGTGGTTTCACGTGGACATGCCGCTCATGCGCTGGCTCAGCGGCGAGGAGGAACTCGGACTCTATGCGGCGGCCACGCGGCCGGTACTGCCGCTTCTTCTTGTCCCGGGCATGTTGGTGCTCCCGCTGCTGCCGCGTCTCGCCAGTGAGGATGCAGCCACAGTGCGAGCGCTGGTCGGCAAGATCACAACCCTGCTGCTCGGAGTCGGCGCCGTCGGCGTGGTGGCAGCGCTGTTTGCCGCGGAGGAACTTCTCGCTCTCATCTATCCGGAGGCGCGCGCGACGGCTCCCGCCACCATCTCGTCGTTGCGCTGGCTCGGCGTCGCGTTTGGCGCTGTGTTTGTTGCCAGCGCTCCGTTGATGGCGCTCACAGCCAGGCGCCACGAACGTATGCTGCTCAGGACCGGTGTCGTCGCCCTGCTCATGAACGTGCTTGCCAATCTCTATTGGACACCCACCTTCGGCGCGAGCGCGGCTGCGGCCATCACAGCGCTGACGGAACTGGTTGTGGCCGGCGGTGCGCTCCTGATCTGGTGGCGCTGCGAGTCTCAACCGCTGGACACGCGGCTGCTCTTTCCCGCGTTGTTGCCAGCAGGAGTTCTGGCGGGCTGCCTGCTGGTCATTGCGTTGCCGGGCTGGTGCGTGCTCTTGCTGGCTGCCTTGGCGCTGGCGCCATTCTTCGTGTGGAGACCTCTCGCGGCGGCGCGGCGCGAGGTGCGCAGGAGCGGGAGCTCTGAGGCGGGATTGACGGGGAGCACGGGATGATGCCTCTCACCGTCGCCATCGATTATCGCCCCGCACTGCATCAAGCGTTCGGCATCGGGCGTTATGTGCGCAATCTCGTGCCGGCACTGCTCGCAGCCGATCCGGATCTGCAATTGCGTTTGTACGGAGTCTTTCTCCGCGATCGCAAGCGGCGCATCCGCGAGCACGCTTTTCCATCGAGCCCGCGCGCGACGTTCCACTCGGCTCCCTTGCCTGCGCGGCTCGTTCCACTCCTTGGTCGCTTCACGCCGCTGCATGCCGGCTGGTTCACAGGCGCGGTGGATCTGTTTCACGACACGGACTACATCAGCACGCCCACCGGCCGCATTCCGCGCGTTGCGACGCTGTATGACACCGCGTGGATGGCTCACCGCGGGTTCGTCAGTCGGCCGCAGTCACGCCTGATGGAGTTGGCGGTGCGCCGCATCCTCAAGGGCGTCCGGCACGTGATCACCATCTCGGAATCCGCGCGCGCTGAACTGGTGGAACATCTCGGGGTGGACCCGCAGCGCATCACCGTGACACCGTTGGGAGTCGATCCGGTGTTTTTCACACCGGAGAAACGGCAGGCGACAGAAGCCATCACACGTCGACTGCAGGTCTCCGCACCCTATGGCATGAGCGTCGGCGTGCTGGAACCCCGCAAGAACATTCTGCGTTTGCTGCGCGCGTTCCGGAGTCTTGTGGATGAAGCTCCGGAGCAGCGACTCCTCCTTGTGGGGCGACGAGGCTACGGCAGCGAACGCATTTTCGAGGAAATCAGCCGCCTCGGCCTCGCAGACACTGTGCTCTGTCCCGGTGTGCTTCCGGATGCGGAGCTTGTCGCGCTCATGCACGGTGCGGAGTGGTTTGCGTGGCCTTCGTTGCATGAAGGGTTTGGTCTGCCCGCACTTGAAGCCATGGCTGCGGGAGTGCCGGTCTTGAGTTCCAACACCACCTCACTGGCGGAGGTGTGCGGAGACGCTGCCCTGCTGGTGAATCCGGAGGATGAGGTGGAACTGGGTGCGGGGCTCAGGCGCATTGCCTGTGACCGCTGTGAGGCGCTCGAGTTCGCGGCGCGCGGGCGTCTCAGGGCGCAGCAGTACAACTGGGACGCCACGGCGCGCCTGACACTCGCTGCCTGGCGCAAGGCTCTCGCGTGACGGAGACGCGTCTGGTCGTGTCCGCACTGGCGCTCGAAGCAGGGCGCCCTAGCGGTGCACGCGAGCGGATGACGCGGTTGCTCGCGGCCGCGAGCGAGCATTGCGAGGTGCGTGTCATCAGCGCGGACATCTGGACCGAGGAGGAGCGGCTGCGTCTCGCACACTGTTCCTTGGTGTGCGTGCCGGTTCCCGGTCGTGGAGTTGTTTGGCGTTGGCGGAACGAGCGCCGCATTCTCGGCGCGGCGGGCGCGTTCGCACGCGGTGTGATTCTGCTGCAGGACGCCATGCCATGGTGTCGGCACGCGCGCTTGATCGGGACGGTGCACGACCTGAGGCATTGGCAGAGCGGGTTGGCGGGCGTGCTGCGTCGCAGTGGCGCGAGGCATTCTCTGGCGCGCGCTGCGCTCATCACCTGTCCGACGGAATCCGTCCGCGCGGAGTTGGCGGCACGGGAACCTTTATTGGCAGCGAGGCTGCGGTTCGTTCCTAACGGCGTGGATACGCCGCCCACGCCGTTGATTCGTTCAGCGGGGACTCCACGCATTCTCTGGATCGGGCACTGTGAAGCGCGCAAGGACCCCGAGACCATGCTGCGAGTGTTCGCGGAACTCAGCATGCGCTGGCCGGATCTCAGGCTCGAGATGGTGGGACGAGGGGAGCTCGATCTGGCAGCTCTGGCGCGCTCTGCACTTGGTGCCGATGCGTTCCCGCGCTTTGCGTGGCACCAGGATTGCAGCGCATCCGCGCTTTCCTTGCTGCGTGAGGAAGCCACTCTCGCCGTGGTGACATCGCGCCTCGAAGGATTCTCAATGGTCCCGCTGGAATGTCAGGCAGCTGGTTTGCCCGTCGTCGTGAGCGACCTTCCGGCCCATCGCGAAGTGTTGGGCACCGCCGCACGGTTTGCGCCAGCGGGAGACGTGCGGGCCTTCACAGCGCAGATCGAGGGCCTGTTGCGGGATGAAGGACTGAGAGCGCAGTCTGCGGCTGTTGGTCGACAGTCTGCGGCACGCTGGTCGTGGGACGTTGCGACGCAACGTTTCCTCGCGCTGCTCCGCGAGCTTCAGACCAGCGAGTAGGCGGCGTAGAAAAGGCCGGCGGAGAGCGCGATCAGGCCGAGAATCCAGAGGAACTTCACGAACGGGGAGAGCTGCGCGAAGTCATCGGCCCCGAAGCCTGTGCGCGGCTTGGAGGCGTGCATTGACTTGAGCACCTGGGTCGGGTCGGAGGCGCCCCGCGTACTGACTTCGGATGCGTCAGGAGCACGCTGGTCAGGTTGAGCTGCGCTTTTCTGGACAGCGGCGACCACCAGACGCGCGTGAACCGTCCCGAAGGTGATCACGGAGCCGGGCGGCACGAGCGTGCGCTGTTGTCGTGTGCCGTCGACAGCGGTCCCATTGCTGGAGCCGAGGTCGACGAGCAACCAGCCCTCCGACGTGCGGGCCAGGCGCGCGTGTTCGCGAGAGACGCTGGCGTCCTCGATCTGGAGGTCTGCCTGCTGCGTGCGCCCGATGATCTGCGTGTCAGCGAGCGGGAAGGACCTGCCTTCCAGCGGTCCGGAGAGAAAGACGAGATGGTCCACGCGGCAGAGCCTAGGGCGCACGCGAGGGCACGGCAAGCCGGTAGCATGGCGACGTGCAAGCGCCGTTACTGGTGGCCGAGGGGCTCGAGTTTCGCTACCGCGAACCCGTGTTGCGGGAGTTCTCGCTCACGGTCATGGAAGGCCGCATTCATTTTCTGGCCGGTTCCAACGGGGCCGGGAAGAGCACCGCGCTGGCGCTGTGTGCCGGGGAATTCCGTCCGCACGCAGGCGTGGTGCGCGTTCTCGGGCGCGACCCGCTGGTGCCGCGCGCGCGCCATGCGCTCATGGCCCTGCCCGAGACCTCGCACCGCATGGATTGGCTCAGTGCACGCGAAGCCGTGCAGTTTCATCGTGATGTGTATGGGCTCGGCAAGACCGAAGGGGTCGCAGCGGGCGATGCTCTCGCGCGTCTAGGACTCGGCGCCGTGCTGGAGCGTCGCATTGCTGGCTTTTCGAAGGGCATGGCGCGCCGCGTGGAACTGGCCGCGCTGCTCGCCACCGACAGGCCGCTTTGGCTCCTGGATGAGCCCGAGGCAGGGCTCGATCCCGAGGGGCGTTTCCTGCTCGCAGAGCTGCTGACGGAAGCACGGGCGCGCGGGCGTGCCATCGTCATCGCCGCGCACAGTGCCGGTCCACTTCTGGCGGCGGCGGATGAACTCGTCGTGCTCAGGAAGGGGCGGACCTGCTGGCGTGGCAGCGTGGCGGACGCCGCGTGCCAGACCGGCTGCGTCATGTTCGAGGCGGAGCTTCAGGGGCCGGATGCGCACGAGGCCTTGGTGCAACGGCTCAAGGGGCTGCCGTTCACTTCACCCACACTTTCAGAACGCGGACTGCGTTTCTTGATGGAGCCAGACGCTTGCTGAGAGCTGCAGCTGCGATCCTGAGAGACACGACGCGCCACCTCTTGCGCGGACCGTGGTTGTGGTTGGCGCTGGCGGCCTTTTTCGTACTGGCTGTCAGCCTGCCAGTGGCCCGTGAGGCTGGTGCAGAAGAGTCGAGACGCTCACTCATCATGGCGCACGGTACGGCGGCGAGTGCTGTTCTGGTTGCTGCCGCACTGGCGCTGCCCATCGCGAACCTCCGCCAGCGGCGGCATTGGAGAGCAGCAGGCTGTCTGCCCGCGCGCGCCGTGATCGGGTTGGTCCTCCTCGGGCAGTGCCTGTTGCTTGTCATGCTCGCGGCGCTCATGGGTCTGGTCAGCACGCTGTTGCTCCATGCCGGGCCTGGCATCGCTGAAGCAGGCGCGGGGTCCGCACTGCACGAAGGTGCGGCTTTCTCTCTCTCCAGCGCGGACGGGGTGAGCGCCTGCGGCTTGGTTCCGTTGCCCGGGGTGGGTCGTGAAGCCAGACGCTACGAGATCATCCTGGACCCGCTCGTGCGAGTCCGCGATGAATCTGCGTCCGCTGCGGCATTGCACGTTCCTGTCTCCGTGACGCTGCGCGACAGGGACCAGAGATTGCTCGGTACCCAGCATCTCGTGCTGCGACCTGGGCGCGCCGCGAAAGCTGTTGTCTTCGTGGAACCCGCGCGCGGCCCTCTCGCAATCAGTGTCCATCCGGAGACGAGCGGCTTGGTCCTCGAATTCGGGCCAGATGCCGCGCGTGTGCGCGGGAGTCCGGCGGTCCTGCTGGCGGCGACATTGCGCGTGTTTCTCTGGCTCGGCCTGCTCGCCATCCTGCCTCTCAGTCTGACCTTCTGGTTGAGCGGTTTCACCAGCCCACCGATTGCCATCGCAGCAACGCTGACGTTGCTGGCCGCTCTCGCCGTGGCTGGCGTGGAGACTGATGATCCGCTGGCGTGGGTCGCCCACGGGCTGAGTCCCGGCTGGGGCGAGTTGTCGCGGGCCCAGTGGCCCGCATTGCTGGCGCTGGCGTTCGTGAGTCTGTTCCCCTTCAAGGATCGCCGCTTGGGCGCGAGTGCCGCGTGAGGGCTCTGGTGTTGCTCGTGCTCGTCGCTGCGGGGCAGTGGTTCATCAAGCCCGCGGACCCGGCGAGAGTGCCAGCCCCCGGTGCGCATTCCGCAGCCATGGCCCTGTTCATGAGCAGTGTGCGCCCGCTCGTCGAGCGCTGGCTGTGGTTCAGATTCGAAGGACACGTGAACGGTGGCGCGTTGCCTGCGGCCATTCAGGATCTTCAGTCCTTGGCCGCCCTCGGAAGCAGCGACGTCCGGCCGCTGTTGCATCTGGCACGCTTCCTCGCTTGGGATCTCGCACCACGCGCAGGCAGCGCACCAGAGCGCATCCAGCGCGTCTTCGAGGCTGAGGCCATTCTCGAGGATGCCGCGCGGCGCTTTCCTGCCGATCCGGAAGTTCACCTGCGCCATGGCCAGATCCTCACGTTGCCCTGGTCAATGATCCCCGCGTTGCACCGGATCTACTGCAATCGGCGTGGGCTGACGCCGGCCTCGGGCGCAGCACGCGCGTTCAGGAAGGGACTCGAGCTTGCGCCGGGGAGCCCCGTGCTTGCGGTGCTGGCGGGGGACGCGACCCGGATTGCTGGCATCGAGCGCGTGTTGATGGGTGATGCGGCCGGCTGGCAGGAATGTGTGATTGCGCGCGAACTGGTTCTCCGCGCGGGATCCGCGGTTGGCCCGCTCCAGAGCCTGCTCGCGGAAGCCTGGGCACGTGGGGGAGAGGCCATGCAGCGTTCGAGCGTGGCTGAGGCTGCGGTTGTTTTTGGCGCCTTGCCTCTCGGTGAACTGCCCCCAGAAGAGCAGGGATTCGTGCGTGCGCTGGTGCCGGCTCTTGCCGCCGGCATGGTGCCTGCCGACGCCGCGGCGGCCCGTCTGTGCTTGCCCGCGGCCATGGCCCTGCATACGATCCTGCAAGCGACGCCTGCCCTCACAACGGGCGGGCCTGCGCCGGCCGCATTGCGGCAGCTGGCGCTCCGGATCAGCCAATTGGCACCGGATCTGAAGGGCTCCTTGCCGCGGGAGCTGATCGAGGAACGTTGAAGCAAATGGCCAAGGCCGCGAAGTCCGAACTCACTCCGTCACTGCTCGCGAATCTCGCGGCGGACATCGTCATCGAGAAGAAGGGCGAGGGGCTCCTCGTGCTCGACGTCTCCCGCTGCACGGATCTGGCAGACTACATGGTCATCGCCAGCGGCACCAACAAGCGCCAAGTGCAGGCGATGAGCGAGGAGATCCGCAAGCGCGTGAAAGCGCGCGGACTTGTCCCCCTCAACACCAGCGGCGCGGAGAACGGCTGGTGGGTGCTGATCGATTGCGGCAGCGTGCTCGTGCACCTGATGCAACCGGAAGCCCGGCGCTTCTACAACCTCGAATCCCTGTGGGCCGACGGGCTCGTGGTGCGCCGCGGCATTGACGCGGCCTGAGTCTCAGCGATGACCGGGGAAGCCCGGCACGAGGTGGCCGTGAACAGCCTTGAACTCGGCCTTGCTGCCATCCCGCACATCGAAGACCAGAGCGACGAGTTCACGCAGATCGTTGCCTTGTCCCACGCGCTGAGCGCCACTGGCGGAGTTGCGCATGGCCGTGCCATCGGCGTGCACGAACCCGACCACGTTGCCGCGCTGATCGACCACGGTCGTCACAGTAGTGGCCGATTCGCCGGCTCCTTGGAGGCAGCGCACCGAACCGGCGTTGCGGCCGGCGAGGAACACGTCCGCGCGTCCGATGAGCGTGGTTGCGACGGGGGCCGAGGCGGCCTCGGTGCACGCCGCCATGGAACAATCGTCTGCGGCGGCGTTGCAACAATCGGCGTTGGAACATCCTGCAGCAAGAGCGAAGAGTGCGAGGAACGCGGCGCGGCGAAGCATCATGCGGGTCCTTTCCCGTGGGGCGCGCATGGTACCAGCGGGGCGAGAGGCTACCCACGCCGGAGTTCCGCATGACGCTCAAGTCCACGGATGTTCTCGGGCCTGATGGTCTGTGCGTTCGCGGCCTCCCCGAGTTCCGCGCGCGTGCGGGGCAGGTGCACATGGCCACCGAGGTGGAAACGCTCATCCGCGAGGGTGGCGTGCTCGCGGTGGAGGCGCCAACCGGGACGGGGAAGAGTCTCGCCTATCTCGTACCTGCGGTGCTGGCGGCTGTCGGAGAAGGGCGTCGCGTCGTCGTCGCGACACACACCTTGGCACTCCAGGACCAACTCTTCGCGCGCGATCTCCCCGCGCTCGCGACACTGTTGCCGACGCCTTTCCGCACGGTGCGCGCGATCGGCCGCGGGAACTACCTCGGATTGCGCCGTTTCGGTCTGGCGCGCGAGGGGGTGCTGGATCTCTTCGAAACAGGACCCGAGGAGGAACTGCGACGCATCGCGGAGCGCCTGGAAGACGTGACCTTTGATGGTCGGCGAGAGAGTCTCGGATTCCCCGTAGCGGATGAGGTGTGGCGAGAGATCCACTCGGATGGAAACAATTGTCTCGCCAAGCGCTGCCCCACGTACGCGACCTGTTTCCACTGGCGGGCACGCGCCGAGATGGAAGGCGCTGCGATCATCGTTGCCAACCATGCACTGTTGCTCACGGACGTGATGACCCGGCGTGAGGGGCGTCCCATCCTGCCGGACTTCGACGTCCTCGTGGTGGATGAAGCGCACATGCTGGAGGGGGTGGCGCGCGATCTCCTCGGTGTCGAATTCCCCGAGGCCGGCGTCTTGCGTCTTCTCGGCCGTCTCGCGGGCCGCGGTCGTGCGCGCGGGCTCTTCGCGCGCGCCGGCATTGACGCGGGCTGCCGTGAGCGCGCTGGACGAGCCTTCGATGCGCTGAAGCAGCAGTTCGCCGTGCTGAGGGACCGGCTTGCTCGCGGAGATGAGTCCTCGGTGCGCTTTCGCGGGGGGGACGCGGTTCCGGATCTTGCCTCAGCGCCGCTGCTTGAGCTTGCCGCGGCGATGGAGGAGGGGATTGAGGAGGTTCCCGAGCAGCAACGCGCCGAACTGCGGGCGGCAGCCTCCGAGCTGAAGCGCCGTGGAGCAGCGGCGGCTGCCATTCTCGGCGCCCCCGACAACGACCATGTGCATTTCGCAGAAGGACTGAATCTTGCCACCGGCGCCCGACTGGTGAGTGCGCCGCTGGATGTGGCGACAATGCTGAGAGACGAGTTGTTCGGCCGGGTGAAGTCGGTCCTCTTGACCAGTGCCACACTGGGCTCGGGCAGTGGCAAGCTCGGACATTTTCTGAAACGCATCGGAGCGAATGGCGCGCGGGAACTCGTGCTGCCCTCGCCGTTCGATCTCGCCCGGCAAGCCAAGCTCGTCTTCGTGAAGGGGCTTCCCGATCCGGATGACAGGCAGTTCATTCCGGAGGCGGTTCAGCAGTGCCAGCGGGCCATCGCTTCCTCGGGCGGCGGGGCGTTCCTTCTTTTCACATCGAAGGCCATGTTGCAGTCGTTCCTGAAGCAGATGAAACCGTGGTTGGAGGCGCGCGGGCTGCTGGTCCTCGATCAGGGAGGCAAGCTCGCCCGCCCGGAGATGTTGGACGCCTTCCGGAAGGACGGCAACGCGGTGTTGTTCGGGCTGGAGAGCTTCTGGCACGGAGTGGATGTGCCCGGTGCCGCATTGCGTCTCGTGATCATCCCGCGTCTGCCGTTTCCGGTGCCGAGCGAGCCGGTGATGGAAGCTCTCTGTGAAAGGTGCAAGGCGGAGGGGGGGAATGATTTCCAGGAACTGTTCCTGCCCAGCGCGCTGATCCGCTTCCGCCAAGGTTTCGGGCGCCTGCTCCGCTCTGAGTCCGACGAGGGCATCGTGATGTGCCTCGACGCCAGAGTGCACAGCAAGAGTTATGGCGTGCGCTTCCGTCGCTGCGTTGAGGGAGTGAGCGTCGAGATTCGTGACACCAACGCCCCGGGCTGAGGGGGCGATGTGCCCCGGAGGGAACACGCTGTTCCCTTGAAGGGACACAGTTTGCATCGGAGCGCTCCGTGCCATCGTGGGCATTTCGCGCCGAAGTGCCGGTCCTGAACGGTCTTGCAGGCCGCGCTCGCTTTCGCGGGTTTTGTGGCAAGGGAATTGCTGAGTCTTCTGTGCCACGTTTCTATGAAACGGGCAGGAGAAAGCCATGATTCCCCACGATGCTTCTCTGGAAGAAGGAGCGGAGGTGCGGGCGCGGCGCCGCGCTGCCGAGAAGGCCTTGATCCTGAAGGCTCAACAGGGGTCCCTTGAGGCCTTCGAGGAACTCGTGCGCCAGTACGAGCGCCGCGTCTACTTCATCGCGCGCTCCATGATCGGCGATCCTGTGCAGGCGCGGGACATCACACAGGAGTCCTTCCTGCGCGTCTGGCAGGGCCTCGCTCGCTTCAAACTCGAATACAACTTCTACACATGGCTCTACCGCATCGTGGTGAATCTGTGCATCGATCACTTGCGGAAGCACGGCCGCTTCAAATCCCATGACTTGGAGGAATGCGAGGAGCGGCTCACGGATGGCCCCGATCCCCTCGACGTGGCCGAGCAGCATGAAGTGGCCGAACGAGTGGAAGCGGTACTCAATCGCCTACCGGTGAAGTACCGCATGATTCTGGTGTTGCGCGACATGCAGGGGCTCGACTGCGATGAGGTCTCGCGCATCATTCAATGCACGCCAGCGACAACGCGTTGGAGATTGCACCGTGCACGCACGCTGTTTCGAACCCTCTGGGAGCAACCTGTTGCCAAGGTGAGCGAAGCGCTCGGCTGAGACGCACATGCTCCCGGTCTGAGGGCGCTCGAGGTCTGCCTCTGTTTAGACTTGTCTTGACTCGGCTTCACGGATGAGGCTGGCTACCGGGCTTTCGGGAGCACCTTTCAGTGGCAGGAGCAGGCGATGACCAGTCTCGTGATTTCTCCGATCGAGTTGCTTGTCAGTCTGGGTGGAATCGGCGTGTGGGCAGCCGCCCTGATCTGGGCCTTTCGCGGCTCAGCGCGGCCTGGTCTGGAGGCTCTCGTCATCTTGCTCCTGCTGCTCGCGACGTCGGCATGGCTCTGTATGTCCTTCGAAGTGCGCGACTGCAACCTGCAGGAGCATGAAGCTGCCGCGAAGCGCGCAGAGGCAGCCGACGTCTCCAAACAGGCCGAGACCGAGGCCGCGGTTCGCCTGCACATCGCGGAGAAGGAACAGCAAGCGGAACGCACTCGAAAGGAGCCCCAGTGGCTGGCCAGATACGAGACGATGGAGGTCTTGCCCGGGCGCAGCAAGTATGTGACCTACAACGTGGGGCCGGCGCGCGTCTTGATGATCGAAGCCGTTGAGGTCATGGGCAAGGCGATCAGTGTGGAGGTGCGTCAGGACGGCGAAATCATCAGCTCGACCAAGGGCGCAGGTCGCAAGGTGACAGTGGAGACGCAACCCTTGGTGGGCGTGATCACGGTGAAGATCTCGAACGAAGATGCCACCGGTGTTGCCGACATCCGCTTCAGTGTTTTGAGCAGACCGATGTAGTCGAGGCGCGGATCAGGGGACGAGCGAGTCTTCTCGCGTAAACTCACAGCCGCGGGCCCTTAGCTCAGATGGTAAGAGCAGGCGACTCATAATCGCTTGGTCCCAGGTTCGATCCCTGGAGGGCCCAACAGAAGCACTTTTCCGGAAGGCGGAGCGGCGTAACGTGCGCGGCCCTCCTGGAGGGCGCACACCCCATGGCACTTTCCTGCGGCATCGTCGGCCTTCCCAATGTGGGGAAGAGCACCATCTTCTCGGCTCTCACCTCGGCTGATGCCGCGCGCGGGAACTTCCCTTTCTGCACCATCGACCCGAACGTGGCGGTGGTGGACGTGCCTGATCACGCCTTGGAGGAACTCAGGACTTTCCAGGCCTCTGAACGACTGGTTCCAGCGACGTGCCGGATCGTGGATATCGCGGGACTGATCGCGGGAGCGTCGAAAGGGGAGGGCATGGGCAACCAGTTCCTCGCCAACATCCGCGAGTGCGACGCCATCATGCAGGTGGTGCGCTGCTTCGAGAGCTCCGTGGTGGTGCGCGAGGAGCCTGTGAACCCTGCCGGTGACATGGAGCTCATCGAGACCGAGTTGATGCTCGCGGATCTCCAGACACTCGAGAAGGCTGGCGATCGCGCCGCGCGCGCGGCGAAGAGTGGAGACAAGGACGCGATCCTGCTGGATGCCGCCATCCGCCACGCCACGGAAGCGCTGAACGACGGTCGCATGCTGCGCACGGTGGACTGGAAGCCACCCGAATTGGAAGCGCTGCGCCCACTCTGCCTTCTGACCGCGAAGCCGATCCTCTACGTGGCCAATGTCGCGGAGGATGATCTTGATGGCCAGAGTGCTCACACGCGCGCGGTTGCCGCTCGTGCCCTCGCATCTGGTGCGGGCTGGCTTCCCATCTGCGGCGACATGGAGTGCGAGCTGCGCACCCTCGGTGCCGAGGAACGCGCCAACTTCATGGCGGCACTCGGCATGAAAGAGCCGGGGCTCGATCGCCTCGTGCGCGAGGTCTATCGCGTGCTCGGATTGCAGACCTACTACACCTGCGGTCCGAAGGAGATCCGTGCCTGGACGATCCGCTGTGGAGCCACCGCTCCGCAGGCCGCGGGCGTGATCCACACCGACTTCGAGAAGGGCTTCATCCGTGCGCAGATCTACAGTCTGGCGGACATGCGGGAGTTCGCGAGCGAAGCGGCGGTGAAGGCCGCAGGGCGCATGCGCACTGAAGGTCGCGACTACGTCATGCAGGAAGGGGACATCTGCCACTTCCTGACCAATCGCTGATCAGATCTTGTCGGGCATCCGATCCGGCACACGCGACTCGCGCACGACGACCAGCATGGCCGCATGCGGAACCACGAGGAATTTCTCGCCCTCGAACTGGATCTCGACGGCGGCCTTTCTGAAGAACACGGCGACATCGCCGACGCCGACTTGCAGCGGGAGATAGCGCCCGTCCCCGCGCGGCGCCTTCCAAGGCTCTGAATCCTCGCTGTCCAAGGGCGGCAGTGGTGTTCCGGGCCCGACGGCGACGACCCGGCCACTCTGGACCGCATCCTTGTCCACCGCGCCGGGTGGCAGGATGAGCCCGACTTGAGTGCGTGTTTCGCCTTCTTCCGGCTTGACCAGCACCCGGTCACCGACGACTTGCAACTCCTTGCGGCCCTTCTTCATGGCGGGCCATGCTAGCGCCGTGCAGAAGGTGCACCTGAGGCCGGTTTCCTGGGGCCTCTCGGTGCAAAGGGCTGCCCGCGGGTAAGTTCCACGCCTGCGAAGCACGCCAGGGTGGAATGTGCTTCGCAAGCTACACCCAGTATTCCGGAGTGCCGATGAACCCGCAGGCTGTCGCGTTTCGCGACAGGTCCGAGTCAGGGCGTTCTCGTGACGCCCGCATCCGCCGACTTCTGCTCACTGGGGATCAACGTCGCATGTACCTGCTCGCACGCCGGTCGATGACCGCAGTTCTCATCTTCGCGTCGCTGATGGTCGCGCAAAGTGCGCGCCCGCGCATGCTCTTCTCCGCAGCGGAGTTGCCTCAATTGCAGGCGAAGGTGAATGCAGCGGGAACACCTGCTGCGCTCGCGTACGCATCTTGTGTGAGCAGCGCCTCTCTGCAGGTTTCCGGCACGCTGCCTTCGGCGACGAACCAGCTTGCCTTTGTCGTGATGCGCAGCGTGCGCCGCATGGAAGAGGTCGCGTTCCGCTACGCCCTCACGGGGGATGTGGGACTCGGCAACAATGCCAAGAGTCTGCTCCTGCAACTGGTGCCTTTGCTGGTGCCGAGCGGTGCATCGGCCTACCAGAGTTCGTCGTACCCCATGGCGCTCGCCGCGACCTACGACATGCTGCACCCGCTGCTCACGGCCGCGGAGAGGACGCAGGTGGTGCAGCACCTTGAGGCATGGATCGCCGCGCTCAAGAATGGCAGCAACGGAGTCAGCACCTATTCCGGATACAGCGCAGCGACGGACAATCACTCCTTCGCGTGGTCGGCCGGCATCGCCTTCACGGCCATGGCCATCCAGGGTGATTCCACGTCGCCCACTCTGGCGACGGATATCACCAGCAATCTCGCGCGCATCCAGAGCGGTTGGATGGACGCCATTTCGCCGGACGGATCGGTGGACGAATACACAGGGTACGCCAACTACGGTGCGCTCTATGCGCTGCACGCTGCCATGGCGGCTGTGCGCTGCGGTTTTGGAGACATCATCACGGGCACCAACGTGGAGAAGACTCCGCGCTGGCTCGGATCTGCGCTCTTCGGGAGCACCTTCTTCTGGTGCGGCGATTCTTCCAGCACGCACAAGGGCATGCGCATGGACCCTGTGCTCTATGCGCTGGTCAAGCGCTCGGGCAGTGCTGCCGATCTCTGGGCACTCGACCGCATCTTCGCGTTGAATGCACTGGGAGACACCACTCCGTCGCAGGCGTTTTCTCCGTTTGTGACGATGGCTATTGCGCATCCGGCGGGGCTAGTTTCCGCAGCGCCTGCAACGCTCTCCGCGTTCTACCGCGACAATCTGAATTCGGGTACGCCCACGGGCTGCAAGACCAGCAACAATCCGGCGTTGGGTCAGGGCGGTCACGCGCTCCTGCACAACGGCGTGAGCGGCAACGAAACCGCTCTGGGGGTGCAGTACTTCATCCGCGATGAGTGGATGAATCACAGCCACGAAGACGACGGCAACCTGCTGTTGTCCAGCGAGGGGTCGCCCTTCTTCCTTGACCTCGGCTATGCCGCATCCGGAACCTACGCCGGTGCGCAATCTCGCGACCACAACATCGTGCTGGTGCAGGGCGTCTCCGGTTTCGGTGGCGACAACAACAACTACTACAACCCGCCCAGTCCCGAGGGGCGCTACCTCGGCAAGAAAGAAGCACTGCTGCTCGGTTCGGGGATCGATTATGTCCGCGGCAATCACGCGAACATGTGGATGATGGCTCGGGCGGACCGACGCGTTCTCTTGGTGAAGGATGTGCAGGAGCCCTATCTCATTCTCTGCGATGACGTGATGAAGGACACTCTCAATCACACGTACCAGGAGACGCTGCATCTCCCTTCAACAGGCACAGGTCTCGGAACAGCAGCCAGTCCGCTCGTGGTGACCAATGGCTCGCGCACGCTGAAGTCCATCTGGGTGAGCCCGGCAGCAGTGAGTGTCACTCAGGCTGCGCTCGCCAGCAGCAGCGCCGGGGTTTCCCATGCGCGTACCACCGCCAGTGCGACCGGCATGGAAGCCCTCTTTGTCAGTGTGCACGGACGCACGGCCCCGACAGCGACCTTGCCTCTCGCTGGAGCTTTGTTGGGTACGGCGGGTGGCCGTCTGCAGCGTGGATCCAACACCGACAAGGTGCTGGTGCGCAGCGGCAATGGTGTCTTTGGCGATGCCGAGACGACAGGCACTGGCCGCATGGCCTGGATGCGTCAGAGCGGAGCGGGATTGCCCGAGTGGTTCGCGGGTGAATGCACTGCGCTGCACCACGCGGGCCAAGTGCTCCTGCTCGCGAATCGCACGCTGTCGGTGGCGGCGCGCGCAGGCACGATCACCATCAGCACAGACGGAGCTGCGGGACCGGCGCTCGGGGCCGTCCTCCGCGTTCCCTTCACGGCCACATCAGTTCGGGTCGACGGCACTCCCGTCATCTTCACCCAGATCGGCCAGCGCATCACCATCGGGGCGCCGCCGGTCGGCACCCTCGGCAACGATGACCGCGGCTATTCGTTCGAGGATGGATTCCTCGGCGACAGTGTGTTGAGTGCAAGTGGGTGGATTCTCAATGAACAGCTCACGAGCTCCGGGGGAACGGCCTCACTCACGCTTAAAGGTGGAGCGAGTGTGGCGCCGCAGCCGCTCGCTCTCGGGATGACAGTCCAGTTCTTTCCGGGCGCCGCTTCCTCCGCTGCGGGATTCGTGTTCCGCAGTCTCGCGGGTGCGGAGGTCTTGCGCTGCGAGTTCGCGCCGGGGAGCTCTGGAACCGCCATCCTGAACGCCACGAGCATGGGTGCAAACCTCGGAAGTGTGAGTGTCCCGGCCAACTTCGCGGGAACCGGGTATCGCGCCGCACTGCGCTGGACACCTGCCACGGGGTTCCTGGCCGTTGTCGCGCCGACGGGCAATGTGCTGGGTGAATTCTCGCCGTGCATCTACACACAGTCTTTCACCGCCCATGCTGAGACGAGTGCCTTCGCGCTCATCGACGATGTCACGCTCTTCTCCTCCGAGGAGGATGGCCAGACGGTGCAGGGCGTGGTGTTGTGGGGCAGTCCCTTCGGCCGCGCCGGCGCCTATCTCCAGCACCCGGCTCTGGCGCTGCACACCGATGCCGCGTTCCATTACGGCGCAGAGCGACTGGATCCTGCGGTGCAGAGCTGGTGGATTGCCGCGACGGGCATGCAGGAGCACTTGGTCAGCGGTTGGGTGGCCCCGGGCGGTTTCGTGCCGGCGAGCTTCTGCGAACTCGGAGTGCAGGCGAGCGTGCCGGGGCTGAACCCCCTTGATGGAACGCCGCTGACACTCACCATCGCGACCGGGACCGGCGGGGAAATCGGCGGCCAGTTCCACTATTGAGGGCGCCGAGAAACGCAGCGAGCCCGCCGGGAGTGATCCCGCGGGCTCGTTCGCTTGCTTGAGCGATCAGCGCGAAGTCTTGGCGATGCCGAGTGCGTCGAGGCGGCGCTTGTTGCGACCGCGCGTCGCCTTGGTCAACGGCAACGTGATCATGTGCCCGTTGAACTTGATGCGGGCGGAGCCCTTCTTGATCACGTTGGCCGCTACGCGCAGCGTGCGCATGCCGCCATCGGGCAGTTCGATGCGGACCCAGTGCAGGTTGGGCTTGAACGTACGGCGAGTGATGCCGGTGGTCTTCTTGCCCACGCCACCCTCAGCCTTGGCTTTGCCGCGGCGGGTGACCTGGTTGCCTTTTTGCGTGCGCTTGCCGGTGACGTCACAGACTCGTGCCATGTGCGATGCTCCTCAAGGTGGAGGCCGCCAGTTGGCGGTGCCTTCACGGGTTGCGGATTATGGCCGTTTTGCCGCCTGACTCAAGCGCCGCCGACGACCACGATGTTGAGCATCCGGCCGGGGACGTAAATGACCTTCTTCACGGTGCCGCCTCCGAGGTGCCGTTGCACCCCGAGATCGGCGAGGGCGAGGGCCTTGATCGATGCTTCATCCGCATCCATGGGAACGTCGAGTTTGGTGCGGAGCTTGCCGTTCACGCTCACAGGAATGGTCATGCGGTCGTCGACCAGCAGGGCCGGGTCGGCGGCGGGCCAGCGCGCTGTCGAAATCGACCCCTCATGCCCGGTCCGGTGCCAGACCTCTTCGGCGAAGTGCGGACAGAAGGGGGCGAGGAGCAACAGAAACTCCTCGAGCACCGCGCGTGGGCGCTGCGGCGCAGCCGTGAGGTGGTTCACGAGTTCCATCAGCTTCGAGATCGCGGTGTTGAAGCGCATGGCTTCGAGGTCTTCGGTGACACCGGCGATGGTCTTGTGCAGCGTGCGCAGGGTCTCGGTGTCCGCAGGTTCGTCCACGATCTGTGCGGAAAGTGCATCTTCGTCGCCGGCGAACCAGAGGCGCCATGCGCGCTGCAGGAAGCGATGCACGCCCTCCATGCCGCGGGTTTGCCAGGGCTTGGTGGCATCGAGTGGCCCCATGAACATCTCATAGAGGCGCATGGAATCCGCGCCATAGGCGTCGATGATGTCGTCGGGATTGACCACATTCAGGCGCGACTTGCTCATCTTCTCGATGCGCGTGGTGACGGCGGCGCCTGTGGACTTCACGACCTGCTGCCCGTCACGTTCCTCGATGTCCGATTCGTGCCAGTACTTGCCACTCCCGTCCTGGAAGCTCCACGCGAGGATCATGCCCTGATTGAAGAGTTTCTGGAACGGCTCGGGCGTGTGCACGAGGCCGATGTCGAAGAGCACCTTGTGCCAGAAGCGCGCGTAGAGGAGGTGGAGGACGGCGTGCTCGGTGCCACCGACATAGAGGTCCACCGGCATCCAGTAGCGCTCCTTCGCGGGATCGAAGGGAGCCTTGTCGTTCAGGGGGTCGAGATAGCGCAGGTAGTACCAGCACGAACCCGCCCACTGAGGCATGGTGTTCGTTTCGCGCGTGGCTTCGCCGCCGCGAGGATCACGTGTCGCGAGCCAATCCGTTGCGCGCGCAAGCGGCGGCCGTCCATCGGTGGTGGGACGGAAGTCCGGAAGATGCGGGAGTTCCACGGGCAACGCGTCATCGGGGAGAGGAACAGCCTCGCCATCCTTGCCGATCACGATCGGGAATGGCTCACCCCAGTAGCGCTGGCGCGAGAAGAGCCAGTCACGCAAGGCGTACTGCACGCGCTGGCGCCCCACCCCCCGTTTCTCGAGATCCGCGCTGACGCGTTCCTTGAACTCCGCTGTGGCCAGGCCGTCATACGGGCCGGAGTTGATGGCGATGCCGTCGCCGGTGAAGGGCAGTTCCGTGGCAGCGTCGGCTTCCACCGCACGCACCACGGGTTTCACGGACAGTGCGAAGGTGCGCGCAAAGGCGTGGTCGCGTGTGTCGTGGGCGGGCACTGCCATGATGGCGCCTGTCCCATAGCCCGCGAGCACGTAATCCGCGATCCAGATGGGGAGGAGTTCGCCGGTGAGCGGGTGCCGCGCGTGGGCTCCGGTGTCGACGCCGGTCTTCTCTTCGGCTTCGGCCTTGCGGTCGCGCTCGCTCTTCCGTGAGCTCTTCTCGATGTACGCCTCGACCTTGGCGCGTTGTGCCGCCGTGGTGATGCGCAGCACGAGCGGATGTTCAGGTGCGAGGACGCACCATGTCACTCCGAAGAGTGTGTCCGGACGTGTGGTGAAGACGGTGAAGCGCTCGTCGGCGTCAGCGACGGCGAAGTCGATTTCGGCGCCGTACGATTTGCCGATCCAGTCGCGCTGCATCTTCTTGACGGGTTCCGGCCAATCGAGCAGATCCAGGTCCGTGATGAGTCGTTCCGCGTAGCGGGTGATGCGGAGCATCCATTGCGTCATCAAGCGCCGCTCGACGGGGTCGCCGGTTTCCTTGTAGGTCCCTTCCGGTGAGACCTCTTCGTTCGCCAGCACGGTGCCAAGCGCGGGACACCAGTTCACGGGAATCTCGGCGCGGTAGGCAAGCCCGCGCTCCATCAAGCGCAAGAAAATCCACTGTGTCCAGCGGTAGTAGTCCGGCGTGCTGGTGTTGATCTCGCGTTCCCAGTCGTAGCTGAATCCGAGGCGTTTGATCTGGCGCCGGAAGTTGTCCGTGTTGCGCTGGGTGATCAGCGCGGGATGCAGCCCCTCGCGCTCCGCCGCCCGTTCGGCGGGGAGGCCGAACGCATCCCAGCCCATGGGATGGAGCACGTTGAAGCCGCTCATGCGCTTCCAGCGCGCAAGGATGTCTGTGGCGGTGTAGCCCTCGGGATGTCCGACGTGCAAGCCGGCGCCGGAGGGGTACGGGAACATGTCGAGGACGTAGTACTTCGGGCGCGCGGGGTCTTCCGTCACGCGGAACGTGCGTTGCTCATCCCAGTACTGCTGCCAGCGGGGTTCGATGCTCTTCGGGTCATAGGCCATCGGGACAGGACTCCAGAGGGTTCAGCACGTCGCGGCGCATGGTATCGGCGCTCGCCACGCGGAGCACGTGCACCGCGGAGACGTTGTGCCCGGGGCAGGAGTACCATAAGGTGGTCACCCTGATCGACCTGATGAAACCCAGGCCGCAAGACAATCAACCGCGGAAACCCCGCGGCTCCTCCGGACGAGCCGACTCGAGCGGCGGGACCTTCGATGATGCGAAGGGTACGGACAACGTCCACGACGAGTTGCAAACCTGCAAGCTCATCGACGGGCTCGAGTTCCGCCACGGCGTGGATCCTTCGACTCTGGATCTCCAGATCCGGCATGGCCGGGGCAGCATCCGCGGACTCGTGACCGACCAGGAGGAAATCGACGCCATCCGTGACTCCCTCATGGAGGAGGGCGGTATCACCGACCTCGAGGTGTCGCTCCGCATCGCGCCGACCATGCGCGAAGAGGACCGGGATCTGGCGCGCTCGTTGCAGATGGATCTCGAAAACGTCCGCGGACTCGCGGAAGCGGACATCCGTGTCGCCTGCGTGCAGAGCGCGGCGGGTCAACGCACGGTGGTGCTGCGCGGTTCCGTGACGCGCATGGTGCAGAAGCAACTCGCGGGCCTCGTGGTGCTGCGGCGCCACGACGAACTGCGACTCAGAAACCGTCTGCTCGTCGTCGGCCGCTGAATCTTCACGGATTCGGCGCGTCGGGCTCGAGCAGCCAGCGCCGCGCGGTCGAGAGTTCCGCGGCGAGGCTCTCTTCGAGACTCATCCCGGCGAGATGCGCTGGCAGAACGCCAAAGCTGTAGGTCTCGACCTCGTAATGGGTGCACGGCAGTGCGCTGAGCATGCGCAGGGTGCGCGGCAGTCCCTCGGCTGTGCTCCTGAGCGGTAAAGCAGGCTCCGCATGAATAGGGATATGGAAGTGTGTGCGTGCGAGGCCACGGGCGCCATGTGGCAGGCGCTCGAGATCCTCCGCCACGAACATGGCATGTCCACAGCGCACACTGGTCTGATGCAGCCATCGTTCTTCCGCACAATGCGTGAGAGCTGCGAGGCCGTGCGGGAGATCCGTTTCAAGCGCCGCGCTGATCTGCACCTTCAGGATTGCGATTCCGGCTGAGGAAAGCGACTGGAGGGCGGAGCTGGTGCTCTCGTGCATGACCGCGGCGTGGCAGCAATCGAAACAACTTCCGATGTGCTTCCGGAGTGTGGCCCCGTCGAGACCGAGCGCTGCGGCCGCCGGGACAAGTTCGCGTACGAACCAGTCGGCCAGATCGGCCTGCGTTTCGAGGATGCAAGCAGGCTCCGGTTCAATGGCCAACTGGATGAGTCTGCCGGCTGTCGAGCTGAGCTGGACAAGACCTTGGGCTACCCGCGCGAGTTGTGCTGCAGCCGCGGCCCGGAACCCAGGCTTGGCGCGGAGGAGTGCGTGATGACCGAGAGGCAGTGTCGAGAGCGTGAGGGGCTCGCTGCCAGGCGCGGCGATGCGTGCGAGGGCCGCGGCGGCGGCAAGGGTGTAGTCAGCGCGCTCGGGGGCGGACCAGTCCGGCGCGTACACACGTTCCTTCACGCGCGGGGCGTGGAACGCGCGCTGCGGAAACACATTGGCCGTGACCACAAAGAGCTGTTCGTGCGCGAGCACCTGTCTCAGTAGTGCGCTGGCGTCTGGGGATTCGAGTTCGCGCACGAGTGGTTCATGCAGATGCAAGCCGACCCCCAGCGAGTCCGCTGCCAGCCGCTGGCGCACGCGGGCCGTGGTGGTCTGAAGGGTGTGGGCGAGTTGGTCAAGCGTCTCCGCCGGATGCACGTTGCCACCGTAGGAAAGCTGGATGGGTGGCCGGTTTTCGCGCACGAGTCGCATGGCCGCAGTGTAGCGGTGGGTGAGTGCTCAGGCTTCCGTGCTGAGTACACGGGGGAAGGCTGCACGGCGTGGCGTGGCCGCAGATTTCGGCCTGTCGACCTCGGGCTTCGGCGGAGCGATTGGCGTCAGCGTCGCCCCGCTGCGACGTGTCATGAGGTCGAAGCTGCGCAGCGGAAGCAGGAGATCCTCCGCCGGTGCGCTTGCGGACCAATGGGTCTGGAGCTGTCTCAGAGCCAGTGCAGCGCGCTGCATCGAATGTCGCGTGCGCAGGCGTTGGGCGGCGCGTCGGAGTTCGCCCGCGTCCACATCGAGGCCTTCGGGCATGAGGCGGGCGACAGAGAGCGCGGTGAGAGCGCGCCGTGCAAGCGCGGCAAGTTCGCGCTGCGTGCGGGCTCCGGCACGGCGCATCAACGCGCGCACGACAGTGATGCCACCTATGCTGAGTGCAGCCGCAGCGGCGGCTTGTGTGAGCATCGGGATTCCTGCACTCAGGCCCACGAGTGCCATGAGTCCGGATGCGATGGCGAGTGCGGCCGCGAGGCCGATGGGCCAGGGGACGATGGTCCAGCGTTGCATGGCCTGAGCGCTGCGTTGCCGAAGCTCCATTTCCTTCGCGAGATCCTCGAGCGCGTCAGCCACCGGGTCTTTGAGGCTCGTGGTGCTCGTGAGCTGACGCTCGATGTCCTTCAGCGCCGAACGGAGTTCCTGTTCGCGCGTGTGTTGCCGGAGGTCGTGCCTGCGGGCGGCGTGGAGCGTGTCGTCGAGCACGCTTTGCAAGGTGAGCGCTGACGGAGTGTCCCCCGCCGCGGGAATTGTTCTCTCGGGCTGCAACATGTCTGGCCGGTTGCCTTTCGGAAGCGGTGCCCCGCTGACTTGAGCGAAAGACGATGGGGCGCGCGACTTTGCGGCTTCTGCAAGGCCGCTAGCATGACCTCATTGAAAGGGTTCATATGCGCCTGAAGCTGCTGCAAGTGGGATTGGGACCGATCGGTGTCGCCATGGCGAAGAAAGCGCTCGCGCGCGGCCACGACATCGTGGGTGCCGTGGATGTCGACCCGACATTGGTCGGGAAGGATGTGGCCTCCGTGCTTGGCGGAGCAGCCTCCGGGAAGGTCTGCGCGCGGGTGGAAGACGCGCCCGACGCGGATGTGGCGCTCGTCACGACGGTGAGCGATCTTGAGCGCGTGGTGCCGTCGTGCGTTCCGCTGCTGCGGCGTGGGATCGCGGTGGTCTCCACCTGCGAAGAACTGATCTACCCATGGAAGAGTCTGCCGGCTGCTTCGCGCCAGCTCGATGAGGCCGCCCGCATGGGCAACACTGCCTGCCTCGGTGCAGGCATCAATCCGGGGTTCGTGCTCGACTTCCTGCCGGTCATTCTCACGGCGCCGGTGGAGGAAGTGCGTTCCATCAAGGGCTTCCGCGTGGTTGATGCGGGGCTGCGGCGCGGACCGCTGCAGAAGAAGGTGGGTGCGGGCCTCAGTGTGGCGGAGTTCGAAGCCCGTGTGGCTGGCGGTGGCTTCGGTCACCGCGGTTTCCTCGAATCCCTGCACCTTCTTTGTGCCGCGTTCGGCCTGGATGTATCGGGCGCAGAAACTCTCATCGAGCCGGTCATCTCGGAAACCGAGATCAAGACCGAGCACGCCCATGTGCGCCCCGGTTTCGTCGCGGGTGTGCATCAAGGAGCGCGTGACAAGTCAGGCCGCATCGTGCTCGATCTCAAGATGTACGTTGGTGCTCCGGATCCGAAGGATTCCGTGGTGATCGAGGGGACGCCGAGCTTCCGTGCGGTGATCGAAGGCGGATACCACGGCGACATCGCCACGTGCGCCATCGCGCTCAACGCTGCCGAGAAGATCAAGAGCGCGATACCCGGACTGCGCACCATGCTCGACATGCCCGCGCTCAACGCGCCCTTCGCGCGCCTCGGCTGAGCACGAAGCCTCGGGCACAAAGCAGGAAACCTCCCCGCAGATCGCCCACCGTGCGTACCAAGGCACGCACTTGTGATCCGCGGGAAGGTCCCGGTGCCCGGCATTCGGGCACTGTCATGTTCATAGAGCGCTGCTCTCCGGGCTTTCAGGCTGTTCCGAGAATCGCTCGCATCTCGGCGCAGACGTCGGTGTGTGTTGTGGTTGGCAGCATCGTGTTGCACCAGAGACGTGCCGCATCGTCATCAAGTCGAGCCAGCGCCCAAAGCGCATGCACGCGCAACACGCCGTCGTGGCGCTTGAGGATGTGCGTGACAGCAGGAACCAGTTTGCGATCGCCGCTGTTGCCTGCAGCGATGAGACAGTTGCGCACGAAGTGAATCCAGCCTGTGCGCAGCAACGGCGATCCGTCAAACATGCGCCGGAACGCAAGATCAGAGAGTCCGAGCAGAGACTCGAGTTCTGCAGAGGCGAGCACCTCGCGCGGACGGAAAGCCACGCTCACCGGATGTCGTGCAAAGCGGTTCCACGGACAGGCGGCGAGACAGAGATCGCAACCGAAGATCCAGCCGCCCATGAGGGGGCGGAGTTCCCGCGGAATGATGCCCCGGTGTTCGATGGTGAGGTAGGAAATGCAGCGCCGTGCATCCAGCACAAAAGGCTGGGGAAAGGCCTTGGTGGGGCAGACATCAAGACAGGCCGTGCACTGGCCGCAGCGTTCCGGTTGCACGACGGGCGTGACCTCGACTTCGAGCGCAGTCAGGAGCAGCGCGAGGAAACTCCATGATCCACGGGCAGGATGTATGAGATTGGTGTGCTTGCCGATGAACCCGAGCCCTGCGAGTTCCGCACATCGTTTCTCGTTGATGGGAGACGTGTCGACAAGCGCGCGAATGGAACTGCCGGGCCTCGCGGTTTCGATCTCTGCTGCCGCTGCGTTGAGCATGTCCTTCACGACGAGGTGGTAGTCATGCCCGCGCGCGTAGGTGGCGACGCGTGAGTTCATCGCGGCGGAGTCTGGCAGGTCAGTGCCGTATTCGACGAGGGCGATCGCGATGCTCCTCGTTTTCGGAAACGCTGCGGCGAGATCCGCACGCACAGCGCCGTGCTCATGCATCCAGTGCATCCCGCCGTGCATGCCCGCAGCGAGCCATTCCCGGAAGTGTGGCTCCGTGTACGCGCTGCTTTGAATCACACCCGCTTCATGGAAGCCGGCACGCAGCAATGCACCTCGGAGGAGCTCGGCGTTGGTCACGCCGGGATCATAGGGCGTCAACGGGCAGGTTTGCGGCGCAGCTCGTCAATGAGATCGCAGGCAATCTTCCGCAGTCCGGTGCTGGAGCGAGGTTTTGTCGCGAATTCGAAGTATGCGTCGTTCTCGCGGGTGTGTGCAGGCCAGGACTGGATGGCTGCGCCTTCAGGAGAACCGGTGCGTGCGAACTGCACCCATGTGCCGAGCATCAGCTCCGAGAGCTTCTGCTCTGCTGGCCGGGCAACGACGTCCGGGAGATTGCCGAAGACGTACGGGATTTCGAGCCCGTGCCGAGCAGCCTTGGTGCGCCGAGCAAGCGGCGCGGGGACGTGCGTGAACTGATAGAGCCACGCCTGCCCGTTGTCGGCCGTGATGGCGCGGGCGAGTTCACGCGCCGGTGTGGCGAAGAAGAGGTCCGTGAGGAGTTGCTGCAACTGGGTGTTGTCGGGTTCGGCATCGAGGACTCCCGGGTAGAGCTTCAGCAGGGTTTCAGCCCCAGATCCGACATAGCCCTGCAGAATGCCGAGCAGCTCGTCAGGTTTGCGCGGCTGCACGCCGGGCATGAACACGGATCCATCGCCGGAGTTGGTTCCGATGAGCACCGGCACGTGGTGGAACGCGCCACGAGCCATGAGCACGTCCGGAGCGTCAGGAGTGAACTTGCCATCCACATGTGGGCCGAAGGTCGTGCCTTGATCGCGGAAGATGGTGGGCTTGAAGGTGGTGAGCAGATCCGTGGCCGACTTGGCCCGGAGTTGCGAGAGCGCGTCGGGCCCGCGCACGTCCGCGGCGATGCCGAGCCTTGTCTGCGCTTTCAATCCCGCAGACTCCGCTCCCGCTTGACGCAGGAGACCTGCGCGTGCGGCGCCGCCGCTTTCTGCGATGGCGCGCTGAAAGAGTCCTTTGGCTTCGGGCACCACCAACAGCCAGCACACACTCGCAGCTCCTGCGGATTCACCAAAGATGGTGACGTTGCCGGGGTCGCCACCGAAGGCTCCGATGTTCTCGTGCACCCAGCGGAGAGCCGCCACCTGGTCCTTCAGCCCCTGATTCCCCGATGTGCCATCCGGGGCTGCCGCGCTGAGTGCCGGGTGCGCGAAGAATCCGAGTGGCCCCAGACGGTAGTTGATGGTGACGAGCACCACGCCTGCGCGTGCGAAAGCTGCGCCGTCATAGAAGGACCTTGAGCCGGAACCGACCACCATGCCTCCTCCGTGGATCCACACCATGACGGGGCGCTTGACTGAGGGATCACCCGCTTGCGCCCACACATTCAAGTAGAGGCAGTCTTCGCTCTGCGTGGCCGAAGGGCGTGTCCCTGCCGTTGCCAGGGCGGGCTGAGGGCACTCAGGTCCGAAGTTTGTGCAGGGACGCGGAGCGCTCCATGGCGTCGGGGCGGCGGGGGGCATCCAGCGCAGCTCGCCGACAGGCGGCGCCGCGAAGGGGATGCCTTTCCAGACATGCAGGCTGGGCGTACCCGGAAGGATGGCTCCCGTGACAGGACCGCAGTGGGTCTGGACGCAGGTCGGGTCGGGGCTGACGTTCTGAGCTGCAAGCTGGAGGCAGAGAAGCAAGAGCGCGAGGGTGAAGCGTTGCATGGCGTATCTACGGCTGAGCCGAGCGGAGCTTTCCCTGCCGGACTCTCCGGGTAGGATCTGAACCATGGTTCAAGTGATGTGCGCTCAGCGCACCAAGCTCCGCCGCGCTGAGATTCTCGCCGCAGCCAGCGAGGTGTTTCGGGCCAAGGGCTTCCATGCCGCGGGGATGCGAGACATTGCCGCACGCCTCGATGTGGCCGTTGGGAAGCTGTACTACTGGTTCCCTTCGAAGGAGGCCTTGCTCGCCTTTTGCCAGGAGGATTGCCTCACCCGGCTGCTGGCCATGATCGCAGTCGCCGAGGAAGAGCATGTCACGGCCGTGGACGCCTTGCGGGCGCTCATCCGGGGGCACCTGCGTTGCCTCAATGCCGAGGTGCCAGGTTCTCTCGCACACCTCGAAACGGAGAGCCTCTCCAGCACGGACCGGCCGCGCATCCTGCGTCAGCGACGCCGTTACGAGGAAGCCGTGACGGCAGTCATCGCGCGCGGTGTGCGCAAGGGTGAATTGCAGGTGAAGGACGCCCGCGTTGCCGCTTGCGTGCTTCTCGGGGCACTCAACTGGACAGTGAAATGGTGGCGACCGGATGGGCGCCTCGGGCTGGACGCGCTCGCGGAGGCCATGGCGGATCAACTGGTGGATGGACTCTGCGTGCGTGGCCCCGCGCGGAAGAGGAGGCGGAAATGAGCAGGATGCGAACGGACACATTCACCGTCAACGGCGAGCGCCGCGAGGTCGCGTACCCCGCGCACCACACGCTCCTTGAGGTGTTGCGCGAAGAACTCGCGCTCACGGGCACCAAGCATGGGTGCGATCTTGGCGAGTGCGGAACGTGCACCGTGCTGGTGAATGGTGAACCAATCCTTGCATGTCTCGCCATGGCGGCCGACATGGCAGGCAAGTCCATCGAGACTGTGGAGGGGCTGGCGACGGGACCGGTGCTGCATCCTCTCCAGCGCTGCTTCGCGGACATGGGCGCGGCTCAGTGTGGCTACTGCACACCCGGCATGCTCATGAGTGCGAAAGCCCTGCTGGCTGAAAACGCCGCGCCGAGTGAGGACGAAGTGCGCTCCGCCTTGGCGGGCAATCTTTGTCGTTGCACGGGCTATCAGCAAATCGTGGAGGCTGTGCGGGCCGCGGGTTCGGAACTGAAGACGCAGGGCTGCGGAGCGAAGGGAGCTGCTTCTCATGGCTGAGGTGAAGAAGCCCGGTGCGCTGATCGGCACTCCCTTCCGGCGCGTGGACGCTGTCGGCAAGGTCACGGGGCGCACGCTGTACGCGGACGATCTCGTCTTTCCGCGTTCGGTGCACATGCGGCTCCTGCGCTCCAACGTGCCGCACGCGGAAATCGTGAGCATCGACGTATCCGCCGCGCGGGCTCTGGAGGGCGTCGTGGGTGTGCTCACCGGGCGCGACATGCCCGAACCATTCGGCATTCTCCCGGTGTCACAGGACGAGCACGCGCTCTGTCTCGACAAGGTGCGCTTCGTGGGCGATCCCGTCGCGGCCGTGGCGGCATTGAGCGAGGAAGTCGCGGACGCGGCCTGCAAGCTCATCAAGGTGGAGTATCGCGCTTTGGCGACCATCGCGGGCTACGACGATGCCATCGATCCCGACAAGGATCTCATCCACGCCTACGGGGATGACAGGAACTTCCACAAGAAGCTCTCCATGCGCTTCGGGGATCTTGATGCCGGCTTCGCGCGCGCGGACCTGGTGCTTGAGGACACCGTCTTCTTCGAGGGCAACACCCACCTGCCGATGGAGATGCACGCCTGCACAGCGGTGCCTGAAGGCGACGGACGCGTGGCGGTGCATTCGAGCACCCAGACACCGCACTATCTGCACAAGGCGCTGACCAAGGTGCTGGGCATTCCAGCGAGCTGGATTCGCGTCATCGCCACGACCAACGGCGGTGGCTTTGGTGGCAAGACGGATCCGTTCAATCACGAAATCACGGCCGCGAAGATGGCGCTCGCGCTCGGGCGCCCCGTGCGCATCGCGCTCAGCCGTGAAGAAGTGTTCATGTGTCACCGCGGTCGGCACCCGACGCTCATGCGCATCAAGACCGGGTTCAAGAAGGACGGGTCCATCGTGGCGCAGCACTTGAAGACGCTGCTCGATGGCGGCGCCTACGGGAGCTACGGCGTCGCGAGTACCTACTACACCGGTGCTCTGCAGTGCGTCACCTACAAGATTCCGACCTATCAATTCGATGGTGCGCGCGTGTGGACCAACAAGCCACCCTGCGGTCCGAAGCGAGGGCATGGCACGCCGCAGCCACGCTTCGCCCAGGAGATTCACCTCGACAAGGCCGCGCTGCGCCTCGGCCTTGATCCGGCGGAGATGCGCCTCCAGCAACTGCAGCCTGCAGGCGCCGTGACCGCCAACTGGCTGAAGATCGGCAGCATGGGCCTCGGTCCGTGCATCAACGCCGTGGTGGAGGGAAGCCGCTGGAAGGAGCGCAGAGGCAAACTCGGATTCGGTCGCGGGCTCGGCATCGCTTGCTCTTCGTATCTCTCCGGCGCGGGGTTGCCGATCTACTGGAACCACATGCCTCATTCGGGCGTGCAACTGAAACTCGATCGCAGTGGCGGCGTAGCCGTCTTCTGCGGTGAAACGGAATGCGGACAGGGGAGTGACTCCGTCTTGGCCGCGTGCGTCGCCGATGTGCTGGGTATCGAGCTCTCGGACATCCGGCTCTGCGTTGCCGACACGGATCTCACGCCAGTGGACCTGGGTTCCTACAGTTCCCGCGTGACGCTCATGATGGGCAACGCGGCACTACAGGCTGCAGAGCGGGCGAAGGAACTCATCAGCGGCCCTGTTGCGCAGGAGCTCGGCGTCCCGGCGGGGCGCTTGGTCTTCGCCGACCGCCGCGTGTTCGATTCCGAGAATCCGGCCTGCGGGCGGAGCTTCGCTGAAGCCGTGGTCATCGCAGAGAGCAAACTCGGCACGCTCGGGACCACGGGTTCTTACACGCCGCCCCGGGCACCGGGCCGCTTTCGTGGTGCAGGCGTGGGGCCTTCTCCAGCCTATTCCTACAGCGCCTGCATCGTGGAAGTGGTGGTCGATCCAGGCACGGGCCTCGTGCACGTTCCGGACGTTTGGATCGCCCATGATGTGGGCCGCGCACTCAATCCGGTGCTCACGCGTGGTCAGGTGGAGGGTGGCATCTACATGGGGCTCGGCGAGGCGCTCATGGAAGAGTCTGCTTTCCGGCGTCTGCCGAAGAAGCTCTCCAATGCGCTGGTGCACAAGTTCCCGAACATGCTCGAGTACAAGAGTCCTACCTTCCTCGAGATGCCGCGCATTCACACGACCATCGTGGAAGATCCGGATCCGAACGGACCCTACGGGGCGAAGGAAGTGGGACAGGGGCCGATGCTGCCCGTGATGCCCGCTGTGGCCAACGCCATCTTTGATGCGGTCGGAGTGCGCGTGGATCAGGTCCCCATTCAACCGTGGATGATTCTGAAGGCACTCGCGGAGAAGGAGCGCGGCGGTGCGGGACGCTTCGGTCCAGCGGAATTCCCCGCCGTGGATTACGGCGCGGCGCTGCATGTGCCGACGCCTGAGGAGGGCGGTGATGGCAAGGCCCGGAATGCCGACGAGGTCGGCATCAAAGGTGGCACCATGACCGAGACCCGGAAGGAGATCCGCTGATGCTGCGCCTTCCGGAACTGGATTTTCTTTCTCCCTCGACCATTGAAGAGGCCCTGCAAATGCTCGCGGATGACCCGAGCGGTACACGGGTGCTGGCTGGCGGTACGGATCTCGTGCCCAATCTGAAAAGACGGCACCAACACGCGCGACGACTGGTGAGCCTTGGCCGCCTTGCATCCTTGCGTGGTGTGAGCGGTGACCCCGCGCATGGCCTGCGCGTGGGAGCGATGACCACCTTGCGCTCCATTCTCAAGAATGAAGTGCTGGAACAACATTGGCCGGGCCTGATCGCTGCGGTGCGCTCCATTTCAAGCCCGGTGTTGCAGAGCATGGGCACCATCGGGGGCAATCTCTGCCTCGATACGCGCTGCACTTATTACAACCAGACGGAGGAGTGGCGCTCTGCCATCGGCTACTGCATGAAGGAAGCGGGCGACACTTGCTGGGTGGCGCCGAGCTCCTCGCGTTGCTGGGCCATTGCCGCGAGTGATGCGGCCCCGCTTCTGTGCGCCATTGGCGCCCGTGTGCGTCTGGCTTCCACGCGGGGAGAGCGTGAGCTCGCGGTGGAAGCACTGCTCTGTGATGACGGCATCGCTTATCTGTCCAAGGCTCCGGACGAGGTGCTCACTGATGTGTTGTTGCCTCCTGCCGGGACTTGGAAGGCCACCTATTGGAAGCTCCGCCGTCGTGGGAGCATCGATTTTCCGGTCCTCGGTGTCGGGACGGCACTGCGCGTCGGGAAGAACGGCGTGGTGGAGGATGTGCGCATCTTCCTCGGAGCCGTCGCATCGGCCCCGGTGCGCGCCCTTGCGGCCGAGTCCATCCTCCAGGGGCACATCCTCGACGAAACGACGCTTGTCAGCGCCGGGAAGGCAGCCCAGGAAGTGGCCACTGCGCTCGACAACACCGACTTCACCATGACCTGGCGCCGGCAGATGATCCCGCATTACGTGGCTGGCACGCTCCGCGAGCTGGCAGACCTGCCACGCGTCGGCCTGCTGGGTGCTGATGGTCTGGAGTGCTGAAGGGCCGCTCGGCTGCAAGGGAGCAGCCTGTCCGCCGCTTCAGATTTCGCGAGGGAGATCCGCGAGGTCTTGCGGGTGATCGAGATCACGGTGGAGGAGCGGGTTGTCCACCCGCACCCAGCGGACGTTGGCTGCACGATCCTGAATGAACGTGCGGAGAGTACCGAGGGCATTCATGGCGCTGAGCTCCTTCAACAGCGCTCTGCCGAACAGAACAGGATGCCCGCTGCGTCCGTCACAGCTCGGGCGCCAAATGCCGGTGTCGGGTGAGAGATCCAGGGACATGGCGGCCAGCAAGCACTGCACATCGGCGCTGCGTGCGAAGGCGCAGTCAACTGGAAGGACGAGGAGCGGCGCTGCCGGATGGGGCAGCAGAGACTCTGCTCCGCAGCGCACGCTGCTGCCCATGCCGCGCGCCGGATCCGGGTTGCAGACAGTGAGGATTCCCAGTTCTCCGGCCGTCTGCTCCGCTGTCGCTTGATGCGCCGACAGCACAGCGGTGATGTGCAAGACACCCGCTGCGCGCAGCATCCGCACTTGGCGTGCGAGCAGCGTCTCACCGTGCACCAGCAGGGTCGCCTTGGGGGTTCCCATGCGCACGCCCGCACCGGCCGCAAGGATGAGTGCCTGAACGGCGGACATGGGCGTGGTCGGAGGCAGCGTCAAAGCCGTGGTTTGCAGTCCGTCACGGCACGCGGCAGAGGAAGCCCTTGAGGTAGCGGGATTCCGGTGTTTCGAGGGCCATGGGATGGTCCGGCGCAGCGCCCGTGATTTCGAGGATCTGGACTTCGCGTCCGGCGCCCCGCGCGCTGGAGCGGAGCATGGCGAGGAAGTCGTCTTCCGAGACGGCGCCGCTGCACGAGAAGGTCAGGAAGAGCCCACCCGGGCGCACTGCGCGGAGCGCAAGAGTGTTCATGTCTTGATAGGTGTCGAGGGCGCGCGCGACTTCGTCGCGACCGCGCGCGAGCTTCGGCGGATCGAGAATCACCACGTCGTGGCGCTTTTCCGTGGCAAGCAACTGGCGCAACCACGGGAAGAGGTCCGCATGCACCCACTGCACCCGGAGCTTGTTCCGGCGCGCATTGAACTCGGCTGCGGCGATGGCTTTCTCATCAAGATCGACGGCCGTCACGCCCGCGGCGCCAGCCTTGGCGGCTGCGAGCGCGAAGCCCCCTGCGTTGCAGCAGAGGTCGAGGACATGGCGGCCTGGTGCGAGCATGGCCATGCGCGTGCGTTGATCGCGTTGGTCGAGGAACAGGCCGGACTTGTGGCCCTCTGCGAGGTCCACGGCGTAGAGGATTCCGTCCTCGGTGATGTCCACGCGCGTGCCTTGCGGAATCCCGGGCAGGCTGAAGCCTTCGAGCTTCGCGGCGTGGTCATCCGCGCGGAAGAAGGCGCGCGTGATGCCTGCGTGTTCGCGGAGTTGCCGCTCCAGAACCTCTGCATGGGCGACCCAGCCGATGGAATGCACAAGCACGATGGCGGTGTCCGCGTAGCGATCGACGATGAGCCCCGAGAGACGATCGCCTTCCGCGTGCACGAGGCGAAAGGCATTGGTGCGTGCAGGGAGTTTCAGGACGTCGCGGCGCAACTCGATGGCTGTCCTCAGACGGAGAGCCAGCATGGCTTCGAAGTTGGCCTCGGCCTCAGGCCCGGTGAGGATGCGGAAGGCGATCTCACTCTGGCGGTTCAGAAAGCCGCGCGCGATGAGTCGGCCATCCTTGCCATGCAGGGGGATGAAGCTCCCGTTGGGCACCGAGCGCCGCGGCATGCGCAGCATCTTCTTCCAGACCCACTGGCCTTCAGGGAGGCGGGGGACCCGGAGCAGTGCAGCCTCTTCAGGCACGCCTGCGGGAAAATGTTCCACCTCGGGTGCGGAATCGAAACGTGGGCGGCGCGAAGGAAGGCGACGATTGTGCTGCACGCAGGCGTTGTAGCAGGCAGAACGAGGCTCGGTGATAGGATGCAGCGCCGTGCTCGACGCGGCCCTCTCACGATGAGCACACCCGTCCCCGCTGCAGCCGCTTCGAAGATCGCGCGCGGTGGGCTGTTCCTCACGCTCACGAAACTGTGGTTCATTCTCGGCAGTTACGTCATCTACTTCGGGATGACGCGTGTCTCGTCCGCGGGTGATGCCATCCTTGGCGACTACAAGCTGGCGGGAGTGTGGTTGTCCATTCTCGGGACCGTGCTGGTGCAGGGCACGACCCAGGCGGTGTCACGCTTCGTGAGTGCGGACCCTGCCGGTACGCGTGCTTTGCGGAGGAAGGCGCTTGTTTTTCAACTCGGGCTCGGCGGCGCCCTTTCCGCGCTCTATTTCTGCGCGGCTCCGTGGATCGCAGGTGATGACACGCGACTTGTCGCGCCGCTCCGCGTCAGCGCGGCCATCCCTTTCATCTACAGTCTGTATGCGGTCGTGCTGGGCGTTCTCAACGGGCGGAAGGCCTACGGTTTGCAAGCGGCCATTGATGGCTCATTCACGACGGCCAAGTTGGCGCTCGTCCTCGTGGGCACCGCTGTGTTTGGCACTGCGGCCGGCGCCTACGGCGGGTTTGCGCTCGCAGCACTGGTGATTCTCGTTGCTGCGACGCTGACCAGTGGGCGCACCATCGGTGCCGCGGAATCCACGGGTGTCGGCCCGTCGGTTCGAGCCTTCGCGGGTTACCAGTTCCAGACCGTGGGCTTCATGCTGGTTGTGCAGTGGGTCGTGCAGATGGACCTGCAGTACTTTCAGTGGTTCCTGGACGGGTCGGCGGTCGAACGCGATGCCGGGCGGACGCTTTATGCCGCAGTGCAGCTCTTCGCCCAGATTCCCTATTCCCTCGTGGTGGCCGTGACCCTCGTGATGTTCCCGCTGGTCTCTGCGAGCGCGGCCGAAGGTGGAGCCGCTGCGCAACGCTACATCCGTGAAGCACTGCGCTGGGCGCTGTTGATCGTGGTGTCTTCGACGGCGGTGATCATTGCCCGACCCGAGGGCTCCTTGCCGCTGTTGCTGAAGGACTACACCGCTCTCGCAGAGCATCACACCGCAGCACCACTTGCCCTGGCCCTGCTCGGCGTGGGGTACGTCGCATTCGCGCTCTACTTCCTGCTCGGATCGGCGTTGAATGCGGCGGGCTCCGCTGCGAGCAGTGTCGTGATCGGGGTTGTGATGGCGGCGACGCAGTGCGTGCTTTTCTTCGCTCTCACGCCAAGCTTCGGCATCGTGGGCCCGGCTCTTGCGGGCGCCATCGCCATGACTGTTGGTGCCGTGACAGCCTTCGTCGTGGTCGGTCGACGCTTCGGTTCTGTCTTGCCCGCTGCCACACTCTTGCGTGCCGTTCTCGCGGCGGCCGCCGGCGTGGGGGTGGCGCATCTGTGTCCCACAGGCAGCTTCCTCCTCACCTTGGCGCGCTTTGCCGCGACGGGGCTCACGCTGCTCAGCGTGCTCATCCTCACGGGGGAATTCTCGCGCGAGGATCGGCAACGCATCCTCGGCATGTTGGGACGCGGACGACGGTGATCTGCAACCGGTGCGTGTGGGTGGTGGTGCCCGCCTTCGAAGAAGCGCGTCTGATCGGGGCCATGCTGCGAGGCTTGCCTCCGACGCTCTCGGGCGTGCTCGTGGTGGATGATGCGTCCACGGACGACACGGCAGGCATCGTGACCGGTTTCATCGACGAGCAGCACGAGAATGCAGCGCCGTCGGTCGCGCCGCCGCTCTTCCTTGTCCGGCATACGCAGAATGCCGGCGTCGGTGCGGCCATCACCACGGGCTATCGCGCCTTCCTCGAGCGCGCAACGGATCCTGATGCGGTGTGCGTGGTCATGGGCGGCGACAACCAGATGGACCCGCACGATCTGGCGGTGCTCGTCGACGCCATCAGAAGAGGATCCGACTACTCCAAGGGCAACCGCTTTGTTGCTGATCAGGCGCGGAGCAACATGCCTTGGGTGCGTTGGTGCGGGAACATCGGACTGACTCTCATGACGCGTTGGGCCACCGGGCTGTGGCACATCAGCGACTCCCAATGTGGATACGCGGCCATCTCGCGGAGTGCACTCTCTCGCCTGCCACTAGCAGATCTGTACGCGCGCTACGGTTTTCCGAATGACATGCTGCTGCATCTGGCTGAGCTGGGCATGTCGGTGGCAGACGTGCCGGTGCGGGCGATCTACGCCGGTGAGCGCTCCAAGATCCGCCTGCCGCGTGTTGCGCCGCGCATCTTCTGGATGCTGCTCTCGGGCTGGATACGCCGTCAGTGTCGCGCTGGCGTGATGGGCGTGGTCTTGTTGCTGCTTCTCGCGGCGTCTTGCCTGCTCCCGTTCCTCGTCCTGTTGGGTGCACACACGGGAGGCTTGGCGCTCCTCGCCATGGCAGCCGTGCTTCTCGCGCTGCTGTTGTCGGCCCTGCGAGAATCACGGGCGCCATGCGCATCCTCGCACTGACAAGCTCCTGGCCGCGTCACGCCGAGGATCACTGCGGCCGGTTTGTTGCGGACCTGCATGAGGCGTTGCAAGGTCTCGGTCACAGTGTGACAACGATTGCTCCTGCATCAGATGGAGCACCAGTGAGCGAGAACTCCGCTGCGGGGGAGGTCGTTCGCGTCGGGAGGGACGAAGGGGTCTTTCAACGCCGCGGAGTCGAGCACGAAATCCGCCGCCGACCGTGGAAATGGCGTGGCGTTGTGCGCTTCATGCACGAGGCGCGCGACGCGCTCGCTGCGTTCGAGGCGGAGAGTGAACTCCTGCTCGTGCACTGGCCTGTGCCGCTGTTGCGGGCGGTCGCGAAGGATTGGTCGACACCCATCCTCGGGATCGCACATGGCGCGGATCTGGCGTTGTTGCGTCATCCGTTGCTCGCGGCCATGCTCGGTCGAGGCCGTGTGCGCGGACGTCTCGCCGGTCTCCTGACGGTGCGCAGAGTCGATCCGGTTCTCATCGCGAAGATCTTCGGTGCGCTGCCTGTCGCGGTGCATGCCATGGGAGCCAATTCGCGCGTGTTCCGGCCTGCTGGCGTCATGGACCCGGAGGCCAAGGGGCGTGTGCTGGGCGTTGGACGCTTTGAGCGCCTGAAGGGCTTCGATCTCCTGCTGCGCGCTGCGGCCGCGTGCGAGCTGCCCGTCATGCTGCTCGGTGACGGGCCTGAACGAGCGCACCTCGTGCGGCTCGCAAGAGACTTGCAGGTGGACCTTCTCGCGCCGGGGTTTCGCGGGCGCGAGGCCGTGGCCGCAGCTCTGCGTTCTGCGCGCGTGCTGGTGCAACCAAGTCGGCGCGGGTTCTTCGGGCGCGAAGAGGGCTTTCCCGTGGCGGTGATGGAGGCGCGCGCAACAGGCTGTCCCGTGCTGGCTTCCCGGACGGGTGGGTTGCCGGAACGCCTGCACGCTGAAGAACTCTTTGTCGCTGACGATCTGGCGGATTTGGTGCGTCAGTTGCGACCCTACGGTCGGATTCCCGCTGCAGCGCGTCCTGAGGCCGATCCCTTCGCCAGTGCGGAGGCTACAGCACGAGCGCTGCTCGGACTTGTTCCGCCTCGGCCAGTTCGTCAGCACTGAATGTGGCTGGCACGAGGGGGCCAAGTGCGGATTCGAGGGCTGCCGCGAAGCGCTGGGCAAGTGCTTCCGGGGTCGGGCACTCCTGAACGACGTCCTCGACGGCTGCTGTCCCGGGCATCAGGGGATGGCGGCGGAGGATGAGCGATCCGTGGTGGAGCATTCGCGTGCGGGTACGCCGCTGCGCCGAGCCCATGAGCTTTCGCCCCTGCACCACAATGTCGATGTCGGTCGCGCGATCAAAGCAGAGCAGTGGGCTCTTTCCCGCGTGGGTGGCGCTCCCACGTTCTGCTGCGTTCACTCCGAGTTCGTGCAGCACGGCGATGAAGGCGCTGTTGACGCGCGTGTAGGAATCCGGGCGTGAGAGTTGCGCGAGGGGATGCTCCGCCGGTGCGCTCAGGGACCAGGTGAGCTCATGCGCGTGCACAATGGCGCCACCGCCTGTCTGACGCCGGACCAGAGGCAATCCGTGTCTCCGCAGCGCCTCCAGCTCTCCCGCGTCACGCTGGAACCAACCCAACGATATGCCCGGGGGCGACCACGTGAAGAAACGAAGAGTCGGGGGCCCGCTTCCCGCCAGCAGTACCTTGTCGAGCGCCATCTGCAGATCCGGCGCGGCTGCGAGGAATGGCAGCCAGCGCACGGTCTGCATCGTCAGTTCCGTGCAGCGGGGCGAAACACGAGGTCCGTGTCCTTGGCGGCCTTCACTTCATCCACGCGCGAGACGGGCGTGGTATGGGGCGCGAGCTTCAGGTGCTCCGGATTGCTTGCGGCTTCCGCCACCACGGCTTCCATGGCGTCGCAGAAGCGGTCGAGTTCGTCGAGTGACTCGGTCTCGGTGGGCTCGATCATGAGCGCACCGTGCACATGGATGGGGAAGTAGACCGTCGGCGGATGGAATCCGTAATCGATGAGGCGCTTCGCGATGTCCAGCGTGATCACCTTGTTCGGGAGATCCTTGTCGTTGAATACCACTTCATGCAGCGTCGGTGTCTTGATGGGCAGGTTGAGAACCTTCTCGAGGCGCGCGCGGATGTAGTTCGCGTTGAGCACGGCATCCTCGGTGACCTCCTTCAGGCCTCTGGCTCCGAGGGTGCGGATGTAGACCCACGCGCGAATGAACATGCCCCACTGGCCGAACCAGGTTTTCACCGGGCCGATAGACCGGGCATCGCCACTCGCCGGAGCAAAGGGGGCGAGATTGCGGTTGAAGCCGATCGGGCCGGAGCCCGGGCCACCACCGCCGTGGGGTGTGGTGAAGGTCTTGTGCAGGTTGAAGTGCATCACGTCCGCGCCAATGCGCCCGGGCTGGAACACACCCATGGCTGCGTTGAAATTGGCGCCGTCCATGTAGACGAGTCCGCCGGCCGTGTGCACCGCATCCGCGATGGATGCGAATTCTTCCTCGAACACGCCGAGCGTGTTCGGGTTCGTGATCATGATGGCTGCGAGGCGCTCGTTCAGGTGCTCCTTGATGCTCTCAAGGCGCAGAATGCCGTCCTTGCCGGACGTGACTTGCACGCAGCGGAAGCCGCACATGGCTGCGGAGGCGGGATTGGTTCCGTGGGCACTGTCCGGAATGAGGAATACGTTGCGATCCTTCTGCCCGCGAGCGAGATGGTAGGCGCGGATCATGAAGACGGCGGTGAGTTCGCCGTGGGCGCCGGCAGCCGGAAGCAGCGAGACCTCATCGAAGCCGCTGAGGGCCGCGAGATCACGTGCCAATTCCTGCATGATGCGCTGATGCTGGACCAGGTACTGCGGTGGCCACTCGGGGTGCACCGCAGCGTAGGCGGGATCCGCAGCGACAGCTTCGTTCAGCCGCGGGTTGTGCTTCATGGTGCAACTGCCGAGGGGGTAGAGCCCGCGGTCGATGTCCCAATTCAAGGTCGAGAGGCGCGTGTAATGGCGCACCACTTCCACTTCACCGACTTGTTCCATGCCCCCGAGGCCATCCTCGCGGCCCGCGAAATCGAGCACGATGCTGTCGATGTGTGCGTCGGGTGAGCAGGCGCGCAGCCACTCCTTGTCCGGAGCCGCGCGATGAAAGATGACGCTCTCAAGCGGCGTGCGCATGGGCCTTCAACTCCTTGATGATGGTGGACATGCGCGCGTAGTCGAGCTCCGTCAGGGCGATGAGGCGCTGGTGCTTGCGGCCATGCTTGTCGAGCGGAATGCCTAGCAGGAAGCCCGCGGCCTCCAGTCGAGCACCAAGCTCCGGGCGTGCGGAGCAGTCCACCACAAACTCATTGAAGAACGCGCCTGAGTACACGCGGCGGAGCCCGAGCTCCTCCAGCGCAGCGAGGAACGCGCGGGCGGCACGCGCACTCATGCGCGCTGCTTCTTCAAGCCCCTTCCTTCCCATGAGGCTGATGTGAATGGCGCTCCTGAGGCACATCAGGCCCGAGGAGGTGCAGATGTTGCTGGTGGCCTTCTCGCGCCGGATGAACTGCTCGCGCGTGGCCAGTGTGATGCAGAAAGCCTCGATGCCGTTCCTGTCCACCGTGCGGCCCACGATGCGTCCGGGCATGGCGCGGATGTGCTTCTTGGCCGTGGCGAAGAAGCCGGCTGTCGGTCCGCCGAGTTGGAGTGGAATGCCGAGGCTCTGCATTTCTCCGCACACCACATCGGCCTCGGGAGGCTTCACGAGAGCCATGGAGAGGGCCTCGGTGACCACCACGATCCGGAAGGCGCCGGGCGCGATAGCGGTAGTTGATTCGAGCACGCCGAGCCAGTTCGGTGATTGCAGCACGACGGCGATCACGTCTTCGGCGCCGGCATCCAGCGGGACCTGCGTCGTGCCGGAGGTGGCGTCGAGCGCCATGTCGACCAGCTCGACATCCTGGAACTTGAGGTAGGTCGCGAGGACTGCGCGGTACTGAGGATTGAGGGCGGCGCTTGCGAGCACGCGTCGGCCCTTCGGGCGCAGTCGCTTCGCCATGAGCACGGCTTCGACACAGGCCGTGGAGCCGTCGTACATCCCTCCGTTCGCGATTTCCTGGCCTGTGAGCATGCTCACGTAGGTCTGGAATTCGTAGTACATGCGCAATGTGCCTTGCGAGACTTCCGGTTGGTAGGGCGTGTAGCTGGTCACCCACTCGGAGCGTGCAGCGAGGCTTGCGACCGTGGAGGCGATGAAGTGGTTGTAGAGCCCGCTGCCTGTGAGCGCGATGCGCGGCAGCGGGATCTTGCCGTCCTCGAGCTCGGCCAGGAGTGATGCCTCCGGCACCGGGCCACGGACCTCAGGCATGCGCCGCGTGCGCAGGGCCGCGGGGACACCAGCCAGAAGTTGATCGACGCTCGTTGCGCCAATGCGCTGCAGCATCTTCTTCCGGTCGTTCGGAGTGATCGCGCTGTAGCGCATGAAGAACTCCCTCGCTCAGTGACCTGCGGAGCGGTCGTTCACGGACTTCTGGTACGCCGCGGGCGAGAGCAGGCTGTCTTGCTCACTCACCTTCTCCATGCGGATCTTCAGCATCCAGCCCTTGCCGTAGGGATCGGACTTCAGGATGGAGAGGTCTTCCACGAGAGCATCGTTGCGCTCAAGCACTTCGCCGGTGATGGGCGCGTAGAGATCCGCGACGGCCTTGACGGATTCGATTTCGCCGAACACCTCACCTTGCTGGATGTCCTTGCCGACCTCGGGGAGGTCAAGGAACACCAGGTCGCTGAGTTGCTCGACGGCGTGGGCCGTGATGCCGATCCAGGCGACGCTGCCGGCAGCATCCACGCGCGCCCATTCATCCTTGTCCGTGTACTTGAGATCCGTAGGGAAGTTCATGCTTTCCTTTCGCTGCCGACAGGCTTCGATCGTTTGCGACTGTAGAAGGGTAGCTGTGTGAGCGTGGCCGCGCCTTCGTGGCGACGCGTCCGCACCTTGAGTGGGGTCCCGGCTGCGAGCGTCGCGGCATCGATGCGCGCTGTCGCGATGTTGCGGCCGAGGGTTGGCGAGCGTGTGCCACTGCAAACCACGCCGACCACTTGCTCACCCGCGAGGACTTCCGAGCCTTGGCGCGGAATGCTGGGGCCATCGACGAACAGCGCCACGGTCTTCTTCAGTGGCGGGTTGGTCCCGAGGCGCTGGATGGCTGCACTGCCGATGTAATCCGCCTTCGAGCGCAGCGCGTAATCAAGGCCGGCTTCGAAGGGATTGACAGACAAGTCCATTTCGTGACCGTAGAGCGGCATCCCGGCTTCGAGACGCAGCGTGTCGCGGCAGCCGAGTCCGCACGGACGCACCCCAAGCTCCTTGCCCGCTTCGAGGGCGGCAAGGAACAGAGCACGCGCGTTCTCAGCGGGCACGATGAACTCGAATCCGTCTTCGCCGGTGTAGCCGGTGCGGGAAACCGTGAGGAGCCCGAACGGACTCTCAACATCCATGCAGTTGTAGTACTTGAGTGCCAGCACTGCAGCGAGTCCGATGCGCGTCACGACTTCCGCTGCCTTCGGCCCCTGCACCGCGACCATGGCGAGGCGTTCGGAGTCATCAGTGACTTCCGCGCCGATGGCGGCGGCTTCGCGCCGGATCACTGCGAGGTCCGCGACGCGGTTGCCTGCATTGATGACGAACAGGAATCCCTGCTGTTCGCGGTAGATGAGAATGTCGTCGAGCACGGTGCCTTCAGGCGTGAGCAGCAGTGCGTAGCGCACACGGCCCTGCTCGAGATTCTCCGCGTCGTAGGTCTGCAAGCGCTGCACCAGTTCGAGGGCCTTCGGGCACCTGAAGCGCACGCGTCCCATGTGCGAGAGATCAAAGACACCCGCCGTCGTCCGGACGGCCTCATGCTCGGAGCTGATGTCCGTATACATGACCGGCATCTCGAAGCCGGCGAACTCCACCATGCGGGCTTTGAGTTCGATGTGGAGGGGCTTCAGGACGGTCGTGGCCATGCGCGCGCATTCTCCGTGTCCTCGGCGCAGGATCAATCCCGCGCCATGGCGCGGGATTCTGTAGACCCGGAGAGGCCTCTTCTGCGAAAATGACCAAGCTCTGGCAAGCTGACGCCGAAGTATGGACAACCACTGCTGAAGGTGACTCGTGGAACTGGACACAAGCACAGGAACTCTGAACTTCCGGATCTTGATCCATGGCCCGGATGGAGCAACCAAGGCCCGCAATCTGGCAGGCCTGCAGGAGGCCCTGCCGCGGGACGAGGTGTCCGCCATCAGCACACTCCACGCGAGTGGCGACCGGGTCATGAGCTTTGTGCACCGGCCGCGGGGCATGGAGAGGCGCGGGTTCCACTGTGGATTCCATTACATGGTCGCACCGGGTGCGGTGAAGGCACCGGCCCTTGAGCGGCTGATGATCCAGGCTGCGGATGCCGTTGTGTTCCTGCCTCAACGTGAGGACCCAGCGGGCGCGAGCTCTCGCTCGTGTTTCGAAGCGTTGTTGCGTGATGCGCGATCTGAGAGCGCCAAGCGTTCCATTCCGCTCTTCGCACTGGACTACTGCGATGCGCTGGACAGGTCGAGCACGGCCAGCATGTTCCGCACTCGCGAGCGTGTGCAGATTCTCGCGTCGCCTGGTGATACACCGGCAGCGATCCTCGACGTGCATGCGCGTGTGCGCAGCGAAGTCCTGCGCAGTTTCGATGGCCTCAGTCGCGAACGCGTGCGTGAACTGGAACAGCGGCGCAGCACCGCCAAGAGTCCTCTCCGCCTCGTGCGCGGAAGCCGTCTGCCTCTTCTGCTCGGTGCAGCGTTTGGCGTGGCGGGCATTGCGCTGCTCGCCTGGTGGCTCGCAGGGCAACTGTAAGAAGCTTCACCGACCGCGCCGCCTGCTCTGTTCGGGGGTGATCCCGCTTCGCAGAGGCCGCTCGGATGCACTCGAAGGATCTGCTCAGCGGGACCCCATGCGCCACGCGCCGATACGGCGCAGGCGGCGCAGCGTGGAGGCGGCGCCGGGTGCGGACTGTCAGGCTCCGTCGTGGGAGCGACGCACCCAGGCCATGCGCAGATGTTGCAGGGCTTGGGTGAGCATCTCGGATTCCGATTCTTCGAGCGTGCCCCGCGTCTTCGCCTCGAGGATTCCGAGGAGATCAATGCTGAAGCGGGCACGCGGGAGGGAGATCTCCGTCGCGCCATCCACTGGGCTCGGCATTTCGCCAAGTGCGATAGCAGCCTGCGTGTAGAGCTGCATGACGAGATGCTCGAAGCGCGCCTCTGGCAGTTCTTCCTCGCTCACGAGCGCTCTCCTGCCACGCTGGCGCGACTCTTGGCCGCGCGAGCGCGCTGTTGCGCTGCGCGCACGAAACCCTTGAAGATGGGATGGGGCGTGAGCGGGCGGCTCTGGAATTCGGGATGGAATTGAACGGCGAGGAACCACGGGTGATCGGGATACTCGACGATCTCCACCAAGTCCTTCTCCACATACATGCCGGAGAAGACGAGGCCTTTGGCGGAGAGCAGTTGGCGGTAGCGGTTGTTCACCTCGAAGCGGTGACGATGCCGTTCGCTGATGCGCGCTTCGCCATACAGCGAGTGAGCAAGCGTGCCCTCCTTGAGTGTGCAGGGGTACGCCCCGAGGCGCATGGTGCCGCCCTTGTTGGCGACACCCTTCTGTTCATCCATCAGGTCGATCACCGGTACCGGGCACTCGGGTTCGAACTCCGTCGAATTCGCGGGCGCGAGGCCGCACACGTTGCGTGCGAATTCGATGACCAGCATTTGCAATCCGAGGCAGATGCCGAAGAGGGGAATTCCCTCCTCGCGTGCGAAGCGGATGGCTTCGATCTTGCCCTGGATGCCGCGGTGGCCGAAGCCGCCGGGGATGAGAATGCCGTCGACACCGGCAAGGTGGGCCCTCGCTCCGTCACGCTCAACGGCTTCCGCGTCGACCTTTTTGAGCTTCACCTTCACGCGCTGGGAGATGCCAGCATGCGCAAGGGATTCGTAGATGGATTTGTAGCTGTCATTGAGTTGGATGTACTTCCCGCACACCGCAATGGTCAGCTCTTCGTCGACGGCCTTGATGGTCTGCACCATCTCACGCCAGTCATCGAGATGCAGGTCGCCAGCAGGAAGCTGCAAACGACGCACGACGATTTCGTCCAGCCCGTGCTCCTGCAGCATGAGAGGAACTTCGTAGATGGTCGTGCGCACGTCGCGCTCCTCGATGACCGCTTCGCGCGGCACGTTGCAGAAGAGGGACAGCTTGCCGAGCATGTCGTCGTCCATCTCGACTTCCGTGCGACAAACCAGCACGTCCGGCTGGATGCCGATCTGGCGCAGGTGGGCCACCGAGTGCTGGCTGGGCTTCGTCTTCAGTTCACCGGCGGCGCGAATGTAGGGAACGAGAGTCAGGTGAATGAACATCACCTTGTCGCGACCCTGCTCGAGGGCGAACTGGCGGATGGCTTCGAGGAAAGGCAGGCTCTCAATGTCACCCACGGTGCCACCGACTTCGGTGATGACCACATCGAGGTCATGCGTGGCCATTTTGAGGATGGCGGACTTGATTTCGTTGGTGATGTGCGGGACGACCTGCACCGTACTGCCGAGGTACTCTCCGCGGCGCTCCTTCTCGATCACGGAGAGGTAGATGCGTCCGGTGGTGAAGTTGGAGTTCTTCGTGATGGGGGAGTGCGTGAAGCGCTCGTAGTGACCGAGATCGAGGTCGGTCTCAGCGCCGTCACTGGTGACGTACACCTCGCCATGCTGGTAGGGACTCATGGTCCCCGGGTCCACGTTGATGTACGGGTCGAGCTTCTGCATACCGACCTTGAGCCCGCGACGTTCGAGCAAGAGCCCGATGGAGGCCGCGGTGAGGCCCTTGCCCAAGGAGGAAACCACACCACCCGTCACGAAGATGTAGCGTGCCATCGCCAACTCTCCCCCTTGCCCTGCAGGTCCACGAACCGCGCTCAACGCACCGCGCCGCGGCGCACGAAGGCTTCGAAGTCCTCCGGCGTGTCGATGCCCGTCGGGCATCTGCGCGCGCGCAGCACCTTCACAGGAATCCCGTGCTCCAGCAAGCGCAGCTGCTCGAGGGACTCGAGGACTTCCAGCGGCGATTGCGGGAGCCGGAGGAAGCGTGCGAGCGCTTCCCGGCGCCAAGCGTAGATGCCGAGGTGCAAGAGTGGCCAGCCCCCCGCGAGGATCGGCCCTTCTTTCCCGTGCGGGATGGGAGCGCGCGAGAAGTAGAGGGCACGCCCGGTCTCCGTCATCACCACCTTGACGCGGTTCCGATTGGTGACGGCCTCGTCTGCCGGAAAGGGCGCTGCGGCCGTGGCGACCTGCGTCTCACGCTCTTGCCCGAGAGCCTCGATCAATTGGTCGATGAGTTCCGGGTCGGTATCCGGCTCGTCCCCTTGGACATTCACGATGACATCGGCCGCGAGGCTTGGAAGCAGTTCGCCGATGCGGTCAGAGCCGGTCTTTGCTGCACGGGAGGTCATCCGCACCTGTCCACCGAAAGAACGTACCGCCTCCGCAATGCGCTCATCGTCCGTGGCTACAAGCACTTCCGTCGGAAGCTTGGCCAACTTCGCGCGCGCCCAGACGTGCTCGATGAGCGTCCTGCCGAAGGCTTTCAAGAGCGGCTTGCCCGGCAAGCGAGTACTGCCGTATCGGGCCGGGATGACGACCACGGCCCGTGCGGACATTTCAGCGCCCGATGGTGACACCTTGGGGGATCTCCACTTCTTTCCGCATGTTCCAGAAGGCCCATGCGGCGATGCGCAGTTCGGATTGGCGCTTCATGAGGGCGCGACCGCGATCGTCGTCCGGTCCGGCCGGATTCCGACAGACCACCTTGGTGCGTTGTCCATCGAGTTCGAAGTAAAGACACCAGCGAAAGCGCTCGGGCAGAGTTCCGTTGCCCGTGATGAGGGGCTCATCGCCTGCTTCGAAAGGGGTCGCCAGTTCCGTCAGCCCCTTCTCCCCGAGCCCTTTCAGCATGCGGTCCACGAGGGACTCGGGAAGCACTTTGAAGGTCTGGTCCTGACTACCGAGTGCGATGGACAAGCGTCCGCGCTCGGTGGCGAGCCCGGGATGGCCCTCATTGACGGCAACGGCACGCGTGACCCGGTCCTTGATGTGGTCGTAGATCACCATCCGGACCGTGCGCTTGCGGGCTTCGGGTTGAGCGGTTGCGGACGCATCAGCCGAGGCAGCCGGCGAAGTCGTCGGGCCGCTGGCAGGGGCGGCGTTGCCGGGTGTCTGGCAAGCGGAAAGAAGGAAAGCCAACACCAAGAGAGGGAGGAGGGTCGGGCGCATACGCATCTCGGATGGACTCCAGCAGGGTGGCCGGTGGCGATGGTAACCGTCGAGTGTCGGGCGCGCAGAGTCTCTGCTGGTCGAGCGACAGTGTCCCGCATGCAGCGGTGCACTCGCAGAAGCTCCCCAACATTTTGTGGTGCGTTCGTTGACGTGCGTGCGTGTGCGTCATATGTTTCGGGCACTCGTGCCTTGAAGTCCGGGGGCGGACGGATGCCGAGCTGAGGACAACATGGGGAAGCTTGAAAAGGCGGGTGTGGGGATCGTGGTGGCATTGCTGGGAGTGATCCTGGTGGTGGCGCTGCTTGGCGGGGATGAAAGCAAGAATGCCGCGGCAACTGCTGCAGGCGGAGCTCCGGCGGATACGCCAGCGCTGTCCGCGGAGCGTCACGTTGACGGCATGACACCCGGTGCTGTGGTGGAGTCGAAAGACATCACCGCAAGCACTCCGGTGGCGACGCCGGAGGTGACACCCGTTGCGACGCCGGTGACGACTGATGTCGTCAGCGCGCCCGTCACAACACCGGTGACCACGCCCGTGGTCGCGCCGGTGACGACACCGATCGTTGACGCACCGATCGCCGCAGCCGCAGCGCGCGAGGTCACCGTCAAGAACGGTGACAGCCTCTGGAAAATCGCCGCGCGCGAAGTGCGTGCGAAAGATGTGGATGCCTACATCCGCGAGATTCGTGCACTCAACGGTCTCGGCGAGAATGCGCGTCTGAAGGTCGGATCGAAGCTCAAGGTCCCCGCGCGCGCAGCGGAAGCTGTTGTTGCCGGAGCAGAGAAACCTGCGCTCGTCACGGATGCAGCTGGTCCGTTTGATGCCGCGAAGCCCGTGGCTGTGGTGGAAGCGCCCGTCGTCGCAGGCGGCGCACTCCGCGAGTACACGGTGAAGAAGGGCGACGCGCTTGCACTCATCGCGAAGCGTGAGTGCGGGTCCGAGAAGGCCGTGAAGGAAATCATGGCGCTGAACCAACTGAAGAACGGCAACGTTCTGAAGATTGGCCAGAAGCTGAAGCTGCCCGCACGCGGGCAGTGAGTCGATCAACGCGCGGCGACACGCGGTCGTCGCGCGCGGTGATCGGTCATGTGCGCCGCTCGCACACGACTGGTTGCCCGGGTGCTCCAAGAAGATCGTGTTCGAGGGAATCGACACGCCCTGCGCTCGGGGGATGACGCAGGTGACTTCGAGAGGGCGCCCTTCGAGTTGAAGGCCGGGCTGCGTTCCGAGGGAAGAACGCGGTCCGGCATCTTTGTTGGCGGGCTCAACGCGCGTCGAGCGCGGGGCCGAGCCAGAGCCGCCACGAGCCGTCCACTTCAGCGAAGTGAAGGCGCTGTGGTTGGATGAGGCCGCTCGCCTCCATTTCCATGCGCGTGCGCAGCGGCCTGGCCGCGTCTTCCCAGCTCACGCGCTCACCTGAACGCGCACTCGCGGCAGCGCACACCATGCGTTTTTCGCTCTCGGTCATCTTCGCGAAGTCCCACACAACGCGCACGGGAACTGCGGTGATGGCACCCTTGCGCGTCACCGAAGTCGCAGGGCCGAAGCGCACTTCCTTGCCTGGTGAGGAGAGGAAGTGTCCGAGCCCGGTGAAATCGTCCGCTGGCTGCCAGACGGCTTCGGGCGGCTTTGCTGGTGCGTTCTTGCCTGGCACAAGCGCAGCGGGCTTGCCGTCCTCTCCCACGATGGCGATGTGTCGGCAGTAGGCATTCCAATCTTGCGCCTCCGTGGCGCGGATGATCCCGCGAATGATCGCTTCTGCATGGGGCAGCGCGGGACCAAGCGGGTTCGGACCGGGTGCGGCTGCTGGTTCGACTGTGGTGCAGGCGACGAGCGCGAGACAACAAACGAGGGCGATGCGTTGCATGTCAGCTCACGGGTGGCTCGAGTCCGTGTCGCTCGAGCTTCTTGTAGAGATTGCTGCGCTGGATGCCGATCACCTCGGCGGTGCGCTTGATGTTCCATTCCTGCTCGCGCAGTTTGCGCTCGAGCCAGACTTTCTCGCTGCGGTCGCGAAACTCCTCGAAGTCATTCACCTGCAGGAGTTCGTCGAGGGAACCAGCCGGAGTGTCGCGACGCCGACCGAGAGACAGATCCGCAACATCGATGGTCTCGGAGGTCGCCAACAGTGCAGTTCGCTCCGCAAGATTGCGCAGTTCACGCACGTTGCCCGGCCAGCGTTGCATGGGCAGCCAGCGGCAGGCATCGAGACTGAGTCTGGGAGGTGTGCGCCCTGCTCTTTTCGCAAACTGTGCGAGGAAACGCGTGAAGAGCTCCACCACGTCATCGCCACGATCGCGCAGTGGTGGCACATGGATCGGCACGACGGCGAGACGGTAGTAGAGATCCTCGCGGAAGCGGCCTTCAGCGACTTCCTTCTCGAGGTCTTTGTTGCTCGCGGCGAGCACACGGCAATCGGCGGGAATCGATTCCTCGCCACCGACCCGGGTAACGCGGGCGTCTTCGAGGGCGCGCAGCACTTTCCCCTGCGCTGGCAGCGGCATGTCCGCGATCTCGTCGAGGAAGAGAGTGCCCTCGTGCGCCATTTCGAAGCGCCCGGCACGGCGTTCCGAGGCGCCGGTGTACGAACCGCGTTCGTGTCCGAAGAGTTCGTTCTCGATGAGTTCGACGGGCAGAGCTGCACAATTCACTTCGACGAACGGCTTGCCGTTGCGCGGCGAAAGGAGGTGCAGATTGCGCGCAACCAGTTCCTTGCCGGTGCCGTTCTCGCCACTGATGAGCACGCGCGCGTCACTGGCTGCAACGCGGCTGACGAGATCGCGGAGGGCGACCATGGGGCGCGATGAGCCGACAAGTTCGTGACGCCCGAGTGCCGCGCCCGCGAGGCGTTGAGCGGTCTGTGCGAGTTCCTTCCGGCTGACAGCGTTGCGGACTGCCAGCAGCAGGCGCTCCCGGTCGAGAGGCTTCTCGCAGAAGTCCCAGGCGCCAGCCTTGGTTGCTGCCAGAGCCGTTTCAATGGTGGCGTGGCCGGAGATCATGATCACCGGTGGAGCGACACGCAGGAGTTGCACGGCCTTCAGGACCTCAAGTCCGTCCATACCGGGCATCTTGATGTCACACAGGACAACATCGTAGGCGTCGTCGGCTCGCAGCATGGCGAGTCCCGTCGCGCCGTCCAACGCCGAGGTCACGGTGTGGCCCTCGTAGCGGAGGATCATCTCAAGGGCGCTGCGGATGGAGGCTTCGTCATCGATGACGAGGATGCGTGCCATGGTCGTCGGCGCGCAACATATCACGCGGGACTTCGAGTAATCTCGTTGTCATGCAGAGGCTCTTCGAGCTGCGCCTGAAGCCCGAGAGGCTTGTCATCGGCCTGAACAGCGGAACTTCCGCAGACGCCATCGATGCGGCCTTGGTGCGCTTCCGTGGTTCCGGTCCGGGACTCCGGCACGAAATGCTGGCTGTGCGTGAGCACCCGTGGCCGGAGCACATCCGGCGCCTGCTGCTTCTTCCGGCGGCTCTAGGTGCCGCGGACATTGCGCGTCTGCACCACGAGACAGGGCTGCACTTCGCGGCCGCGGCGCGGGAGCTCATGGCGGGAGCCTCGGTGAGCAGCGCGAACGTCGATCTGATCGGTTCGCACGGGCAGACCGTGGCGCATCTGCCTGCACGCGAAGCCGGCGCTGCTACCGCCACGCTGCAGATCGGCGACCTGGATGTCATCGCTGAGGGCACAGGCATTCCCGTGGTGGGGGACTTCCGTGCACGTGACACGGCTGCTGGCGGGCAAGGTGCTCCGCTCATGCCGTTCCTCGATCACGCACTGTTCGCGGCGAACCCGGGCACGGTGTGTCTGAATCTCGGGGGCATTGCGAACATCACGGTGGTCGCTGCGGAGCCGGAAGCCTGCATAGCCTTCGATACCGGCCCGGCCAACATGCCTCTGGATGAGCTTGCCTCCAAACTCACACAAGGACACGAGAGCTACGACCCCGGCGGGCGCCTGGCTGAGTCCGGCCACGTGGATGCGATTCTGCTGGAACGATTGATGCGCCATCCGTACGTGCTGCGCGCGCCGCCGAAGACCACCGGCCGCGAGGAATTCGGCCAGGAGTTCCTGCGGGCGCTGCTCGCGAAGGAAGGGCACATTGCGCTCGCGGATGTGCTCGCCACCCTGACCGCGTTCGTGGCGGACGCGGTGCATCACAGTGTGACTCAGTGGGCACCCCTTCCGGTGCGTGAGATCGTGGTGAGCGGTGGTGGTGTGCACAACCTCGCGCTGATGCGGCGCCTGAAGCAGCGCTTCTTCCCCGTGCCCGTGCATTCCATCGCGGAGCACGGTGTGGATCCCGATGCGAAAGAGGCATTGCTCTTCGCGTGGCTCGCTCATGAGCGCATCATGGGGAGTGCAACGAATGTGCCCAACGCGACGGGCGCGCGCTGGCCCGTGGGATTGGGGAAGCTGGCCTGGTAGCCGGACCCTTGGCCAAGTCCTTCTCTGGGGCTGATTTGTGGGCGTCCCGAGGGTGGGCAATGGCGCGTTGACAGCCCTCAAGCCCTGCATAGAATGGCCGGACCTTTGGCCCCGTTGCATCCCGCCGCGAGGAGCCGAAACTGGACGAGGGTGCTTGGCACCCGTTGGAATGGGATTCGGAGACACACGCCCATGCTGAAGTGGGGTACGTATTCAATCGTTGCCGCGTTGACACTGTCCTTCCTCCCAATGGCCGTGGCACAAGACCCCGGCCAGACGTTGAAGGATGCCATCTCGCTCTATGAGAGCGGCAAGAACGATGCCGCCCTCGAAAAGCTGCGTGCCGTCCTTGCGGCGGACCCGAGCTCTGAGCAGGCATGGACCCTCCGCAACGCGGTGGAGCAGGACATCTGGGCGCGCATCATGATCAAGGGCGACGCCCACCACGCTGTGGTGGCGCAGCTCTTCCGTCTCGCGATTCCCGCGGAGAAGGCGCAGACAGCCAACGACGAAGCCATCAAGGCTCTCGTCGAGAAGCTCGACAGCCCTGACTGGGCGGAACGCCAGAAGGCCTCGCTGCAACTCGCGGCCGACCACGGCGAGTACGCCGCGGCCTACCTCGCGCGCCGTCTCGGCAGCGAGGACACGGAACTCCGCGCGGGCACCATGGAGTGGCTGCGCCGCATGGGCCGCCGTGCCGTGATGCCGCTGATCCAGCTCCTCGACAGCGAGAACCCGCTGGTGATCGCGAACTCACTGACGCTGCTCGGCCAGGCGGGTGATGCACGAGCGCTGCCTTATGTTGCAGCCTTCGCCAGCATGCCCGTGGAGCACGCCGGAGCGATGGTCGTCAATGCCGCGAAGGACGCGTGCAAGCGCCTCGGTTGCACGGCCGCCAGTTCGGCCGACATCTGGGCGCTGTTCCTCGGGACCGCCGAGGCTTACTACCAGCGCAACGTGGACTTCGTCGCTGACGGCACCACGGTCTGGAACTACGAAGGTGGCAAATTGGTCGCGCGGGAGGTGCCTGCTGCCCTCTATCACCTGAAGCTCGCCGAGGACATCCTCTTCGACAGCTTCAACTACGACCCGACCCATGCGGGAGCGTCAGTTCTCCTCGCATCGGTCCTCATCGCGGAAACCGAGGCGGTGTCCGGCATGGGTGCCGACGACGCGGCCAAGGTGGCTGCGGCGGCTGATGCTGCGACGCTTGCGAAGGCTCTCGGCGCCGCGACCCTCGATGGCGTGGTGAAGAAGGCCATGGCGGACAACCGTGGTTCCGTCGGCGCCGCAGCCATCCGGCTTCTCGCCGGGATGTGCTCGGACTGCACCGGTTGCTCGGTCGCGGACGCTCTCAAGGGTGGCAACAAGGAGATGCGCTACGCCGCAGCTCTCGCCATCGGATCCATGGGCCATGCGGATGAGCTCAATGGTGCGCTGGTTGAGGCTCTGGGCGAGATGCTCGGCCAGGACGCGCTGCGCACCGCTGTGGTCATCGACGACAACGAAGCCACCCGCTCGACCCTCGTCGCCGGGCTCAACAAGGCCGGCTGGTTTGCGAACGGTGTCGCGAGCGGCAGCAATGGCCTCTCAACCGTCCGGCAACTGCCCATCGAGGACGTGGTGGTCCTCCGCTACGACCTGAAGGACCGCACCGCCCACGAAGTCGCGCGCACCCTCGCTGGCGACGCACGCACGGCCTCGGTGCCGCTCGTGATCCTCGCCGACGAGAACACCGCCGCTGCGGCGCAGGAGCAGTTCGGCTCGAAGGCCAAGCTCATCCTCACGACGCCCCTCGCGGAGGGTTCATTCGAGCCCCAGATCCGCGCGCTGCTGAGCAGCCTCGATGGCGCACGTGAATCGGCGACGGCGGATGCTGCCAAGGCTGCGGCGATTCTCGCGCACATGTGCGGGTCCGTCACTGCTCCGGTTGCGAAGGCACTGCAGGCAACGCTCAAGGGCGAAGATCGCGTGCGCGTGCCTGCCATGCGTGCACTCGGCAACATCGGCGACGCATCCTCCATCGCGGGGCTGCTCGCGGTGTTCAGCGATGCAGCGGCTTCGGAAGCCGCTCGCAGCGCAGCCATCCTCGCTGCGGCGCGCGTCGCCAATGCCGGCGGCAAGCCCAACGCGGACGTGAATGCAGCGCTGACCTCGGCTCTCGGTTCCGCGACGGGCTCTGTGCGTAATGCCGTCGGCACCGCCGCGGCCATCGCGCCCGCTGATGCTGAGACCCGCAAGGGCTGGCTCAACGCGCTCCGCGCTGGCATCGCCGTGAATCTCGGCGGCTGAAGCAGTTCTCCGCTTCAAAGCGAAAGGCGGCCAACCCTCGGGGTGGCCGCCTTTTTCGTTTGCACGCAACTGGGTGCAGAGCCGACGGCGGGAATTGAACCCGCGACCTGCGGTTTACGAAACCGCTGCTCTACCGCTGAGCTACGTCGGCCGGTCGTCCGCGCGGGAGCGCGGTGGCGCCTAGGATGCGAGAGGATGCGGTGCAGGACAAGGGGGCTTGTCGGCTTGCCAGCGTGGGGGCGAGAGGGGTAAAAACGTGCGTCGCGCGGGCGGTTACCGGCGCGACAGTCCCGGGGAGCAGCAGCCGTTGGAGTCACCGCACCAATTCCGCATCGGCGTTGATGAAGCGGGCTACGGGCCTCGTTTGGGGCCGCTCGTGCTCGGACTCGTGCGCATCGATGGAGCGCAGGCTCTCTCCGAGGTGCTCCGGCATGTGGGCGAAGAAGGCCCCACGATCATCGACAGCAAGAAGCTCTATCAGGGGCAGCTCGCGCGTCTCGAGGTTGCGGCCCTCTCCCTGTTCGCGTGCGCGCGTGCGGCGCAGCCGCGGAACTTGCAGGAGATTCTCCAGCGCGCTCCCGCCGCACTCGCCGAGCATCCTTGGTATGGAGACCTCGATCTTCCGTTGCCGCTGGCTGCCGAGTCTCGCGCCGTGGACCGCGCCTCTGCCGCTCTGTGGCGTGCATTGAAGCGCGAGAGGGTGGCCCTCGGCGCTGCGACGGTGGCGCCGGTCCTCGAGGGGCACTTCAACGCAGAGGTGCGCCGCGGCCTCAACAAGGCGGATCTGGAACTCGCGGGGATTGGTGAGCTTGTTCAGGGGCATCTGCCCGCCGCGGCCAAGGGGCTGGTGCTGTGCGACCGGCTTGGAGGCAGACGGCACTACGGTGAGTGGCTGGCTGGTTTGCACCCCTTCTGGTCGCCGGGCGAGAAGCGCGAACGCGACACCGAAAGCTCCTACATGCTGGTGCAGGGGCGTCGGGAGATCCACTACCGCTTTCTCGTGAATGGCGAGAGCGTTGCGGCAGAGATCGCGGCCGCGAGTGTGCTCGCGAAATATGTGCGCGAGCTCATGATGCATCTGTTCAACCGCTTCTGGACCCGCAGGAAGGACGGTCTCAAGGGGACCGCCGGATATCCGCAGGATGCCGAACGGTTTTTGACAGCCCTCGAAGGCGACGGACTGCTCGCAAGCCACCGCGCGGTGCTGGTGCGTTCGCGCTAGCGCGCGGGGTATGCTTCTCGACCCCGATGGCGGGGCGGAGTTCTCAATCCCCGTGAAGATCGCGATTCTTGGTGGTGGCATCACAGGTGTAACCGCAGCCCGGCAGCTCGCCGCCGCGGGGCACTCTCTCGCCCTCTTCGAAGCAGGCGATCGGCTGGCCGGACTCTGCGCCAGCAGTGTCATCGACGGCTTCGTCGCTGATCACGCGGGCGGGCACATCCTCTTCTCGAAGGACAAGGAAGTCCTCGAGTTCATGCTGAAGGCGCTGGACGGCATCGGATACCACACCACCCGACGCGAGACGGCCATCCGCCTGAAGGGGCGCTACGTGCACTATCCCTTCGAGAACGGGCTCGGCGATCTCGAGGATGGTGATCGCTTCACCTGCTTGAAGGACTACATCCTTGCGTGGCACGAACGCCGTTCGGGTGCCAAGGCAGCGCAGGATTTTCATGCCTGGTGCCTGTGGCGCTTTGGAAGGGGTATCTGCGAGCTGTTCATGCACCCCTACAACGAGAAGATCTGGAACGTGCCGCTCAGCGAACTGGGCACGTTCTGGGTGGAGGGCCGCGTTCCGGATGCGCCGATGGAGGATGTTCTCAGGAGCGCGCTCGGCACGCGCACCGAGGGCTATGTGCATCAGTCGATGTTCCACTACCCGCTCAGCGGAGGGTTCGAATCACTGGTGAAGGGAATGGCGCGTGGCCTGCCCCCTGATGTCGTGCGCCTGCAGACGCCCGTGACGAGTGTCGCGCGGGACGGAGCGGGTTTCGCTGTGAATGGAGAGCACTTTGATCAGGTGGTTTCCACGATTCCACTGCAGAGTCTCGGACGGGTGCTTGCGGGTGTTCCGGCCGCGCTGAAGCAGAGCTTCGCTGCGCTCGATCACGTTTCGTTGCGCAACGTCTTCATTGCGCTGGAGAAGAAGGATGCTCCGCCACTCTCCTGGATCTACTTCCCGCATGAAGCGGATGGTCCCCAGAACCGGGTGACGTGGCTTTCGAACTACAGTCCGCAGAATGCTCCGGCCGGGATGAGTTCCGTGATGGCCGAAGTGACGTGGTATCGCAATGCGCCGGGGAATCCCGCTGCCACGACGGAGGCTGTGCTGAATGGCCTGGTGAAGAATGGACTCTTCACACGCGACGCGGTCCGCTTCACCCGCGTGTTCGACGTGGAGCACGCCTACATCCTCTACCGGCACGGTCTGGAGGCGGAACTCGCGAAGCTGCGGGCATACACCGAGTCGCTCGGGCTGCACGTGGTCGGCCGCTTCGGCAACTACAGCTACTTCAATTCGGATGCTTGCGTGCGCGCGGCGCTGGACAAGGCCGCCGAGATCACTGCGCGGAGCTGATCAGAAACTCGTGAGCACCATGTGCCGCGAGGCGGATGTGCCGAGCACAGCGCCCCCGGCGTCGCTCACTTCGATGCGCCACGTGACGATGAGAGGGTCGTCTGCAGCGAAGACCTCTGTCGGAAGCGGCCAGTCGCCGAGTCCTGCGCTGGCGAGGAGTGGCTGAAGCGGGAGTGTGAGAGCACCATCCGCATCGCGTCCGAGCAGTGCGAGAGGTACAGCCAAGCGCAGACTCCGTCCGGGCACATCGAGAAGCACGCAGGCGGAGGCAGCGGCCGCAGAGACGCGGGCACGCAATACGGGCGGGGCCGAAGCCCTGCCGAGATGAACCGCCTCTTGCGGCGCCAGGAGTTCGACGGGTGCACCCTCGCCAGGTGTTGCGGTGGGGGTGAGATCGTGCACCCAAGGGGCCTTCGGGAGTGCGCGCAACCAGCGCAGCTGAAGTTCCATTGCGGCAGCGGTCGCGGCGGACTTGGCAAACAACGCAGGCCACTCGGCTTTGCGATCGAGGACGAACGCCTCGGCATTGCGCGCGTCCATGAGGTAGGGCTGCCGCATCAGAAACGGGAGGTAGCTGTCCACCGTGGGTGCGCCGCTGTGTTCCGTGGGAACGTTGAAGACAAGCGCCAGATCGTTCTTGGTGGTGGCGGCATGAATACCCTGTTGCAGGCCGCGGACGGATGCGCCAGCCTCGACGTAGTTCGCGACGGATCCTGTATAGAGCATGGCGAAGAGCAGCAGCGCTGGGGCTGCCATCAGGCCCGCCTTCACGGGCGAGAGTGACAGGTGCGCAAGACACGCACCCAGGCACCCGAGTGGCAACGCCATCAAGTGATAGGCACTGCGCCCGTTGAGGAGGTTGGGAAAAATGATGAACACGAACAACACCGGCGCCCAACTCAGAGCCAGCCAGCTCACACTGCTGAGGGCGAGAGCAGGCAACCCGGTTCCGCGTGCCCGCGAAAGGAGCGCGGTGCCGAGTGCTGCGGCGAATGAAACGCCCATGAGCAGCGTGAAGAGGAATCCGAGCCCGAGCGCAGGACCGGCGTCGCTGAAGGGGAAGAACAGGAGCTTCAGCGTGCGACCGAGATGCTCGAAGGTCCCGTTGGCCTCTGCGTAGGCGCTCATCGATGGGGTGCCGGCGTATCCGCCGGAGAAGCGCCCGAAGATGAGCCAGCGGCAGGCGAAGTAGAGCGCGACCAGCACGAGACTGCCGATGACCGCGATGCGGACAGCCTTGAAGCGGGTGCCCGGGCTGCCGTGCTGCAAGGCGAGCAGTCCCAGCATGGGAAACACGGCGAGAGCATGTTCGCGCGAGAGCAATCCGAGAGCCGCGTACACGAAGGCCAAGACCAGATGTCTCGTGCGTGTGCCGCGCAACCAATCCATCCACGCCGAGAGCGCGGCGAGGGAGAAACCGAGCCCGAAGACCACGGTGCGCTGAGTGGTCCAGAGGATCGCCTCCGGTGCCAGGGGATAGAGCGAGAACAAGAGCGCGCCGAGAAAAGCTGCGCGCGGTGCGAGCGGGCCCGCGAGCAGTCTGCGCAGCAGTGCCTCAAGCAGGAGGACATTCACCACGTGTCCGAGGATGTTCCAGATATGGAAGGCCGCGGCGTTCGCTCCGAAGAGGCAGTAGTCGAGACCCCAAGTGAGCGCGGGCACAGGGCGCCAGATGTCATCCCAAGTGCGCGCGGTGGGCCAAAGCAACTGGTCGAAGAACGCGCCAGGGAGAAAGTGGCCCTCGGCATCCGTGAACATGGCGAGGCTCAGGTCGTCCTTCAAGAAATAGACTTGGAAGCCGGCGGCCGTTGTGCCGAAGGCGACGGCGATGAGAGCGAACAGCGCGCCGCGTGCGCGAGCGGGTGTCACGGACCGGCTCCCAGGAGGAAAGAGGTCCATGCTCCACAGGCTGCCGCTGGCTTGCCCGGCTGAGCAAGCACGGAGAGCTTCATTGACGCATCCACGTAACCAGGCGCCGTGAAGAGCGCAGCGAGGCGTTCTTGCCCTTCCACCGGGAAGATGCCCTCCATGGCCGCTGCGGGCACACGCACGAGCATGCTGTCGCCTTCGCGCGACGCTTCGAGTCCGCGCAGGTCCGGGAGTCTCAGCACGAACGCGCCCTCACCCGCTGGCACACCGACTTCAAGCAGGATCCAATCGGGAAGGGTTGCTCCCGCCACGCGGAACGCGATGCGTGTGTCCGGATCGGGTACTCCGCCGCGGACGGGGAAGCGTGATCCACTGGCGGGCTGCAGGACATCCAGTCCTCGCTGATCTGCGTTGCGCGCAGGAACGACAAAGGTCTCGGCATCAAAGCCCGGCGCAGTGCCCGTTCGCTCCCTCAAGGCCACGAGATGGAGGGGGCCTGCGCGCCGCGTCAGCGCGTGGGAGACGCCGAGGGGCGCTGCGAGTCGCATGTCGTGCTGCGGGCCGTTGGCCGGATGAAAATAGAGCGGGAAGTGGGTTGCACCTGCGCCGAACAGCGGCACCCCGCGCTGCGTCGCTGGGAGCGGTTGGAAGTGGGTGACGAGGACTGGCGCGCCCGCGGGGAGCGCCGCAATGGGTGCCGTTGCTTCGCTGATGCAGCGTGCGGACGTGTGATAGGCATCGAGGCGCTCCAGCCATCCACCCAGGAAGACGAGAAGTGTGGCTCCGAGGATGAGGCACGCGCCCCGTGGCAGCAGCGTCGCCAGCGTGAGGAGCAGCGCGGCACCGGGCAGCAGGAACTTTCGCGCGCCATCGAGCCACTCATCCACAATGAGGGCAGGCAGCCCGGCGAGGAGCAGTGCCATGCCCCACGCCAGCATGGCCATGCGCTCGCGCGCGAGCGAGGCCCGGGAGCGCCAGAGGAGGGCAAGGCTGGTGGCAAGAATCGCGACCCCGCCAAGGAGAAGCAACCTCGATGTTGCGCCGTTGGATGCGAATGGGAGCAAGAACATCTTGAGCGTCTGCGGGAGTTGCCGGAGCACGCTGTCCAGTGGAAACGACTCAGCGCCAGCGCCGTAGCGCGGCAGCCACACACCCGTCGCAGCCCAGCGCGTGAAGAGCATCAGCAGCATGGGTAGCAGTGTCGCGCCGCAGAGCTTCCCGAGGATGTTCCGCCGCCTGTCCCCAGGGGCGAGGAACCAGATGGCAGGCAGGAGCGCGAACGCCTCCGTGAGTGCACTGTCTTTCGAGAGCGCTGCCGCGAAGGTGCATGAGGAGACCAGCACAGGGAAACCGTGTGCTCCTCGCTGGATCCAACGCAGTGCCGCCAACATGGCCGCAAGCAGGAAGAGGGCATTGAGCAGTGTGAAGCGGTGTGCGACCCAGACCACCGGCTCGACACTCCACGGTGCGATCAGGATGGACGCACCCGCGAGGATGGCCGGCCAGCGGCCGTCAGGCCCCAGCAAGCGCTGCGCGATGGAGTAGAGCAGCCAGGCGATGCAGCCGTGGAGGAGCCCGGCGATCCAACGGTGGGCAGCGACACCCTGCCCCAGCACGTACTCGTCGAGGATGAGTGAGAACCACCCGAGCGGTCGCCAGTGGTCATTGAAGCGCACCTCGGGGCGGAGCCCGAGAGCGGTGTCGAGGCACTGCTCAGCCACCAATGCACCACTGTTGTCATGCAGCAGCGGGCCTGCCACGAGGTCGTCCAGCAGGAACGGGACGTCGCGCGTGAGGAGGGGTGTGAGGAGTCCGGCGCAGAGAAAAACGGTCAGGGCGAGGATCGAACGGGCCGGCAGAGCACCGCTCTTCAGCATCGGAGCAGTACATCCCGCGAAATGATGGCGCGATGGAGCGGCGGGCCTTCGGGAACGACGGCGTCAGGCAGCACAACGCACTCCGACATGTCGCGTGCTGCGATCCGTGCGCCGGCACCGACTGTGCAGAGCGCCAAGCGCTCAAGAGCAGCAACGTGCGCGGACGGATCGACAAGATTTGCGAGCCCCTCGTCGCGGAGATGATCCACATTGCCGTCGAGGAGATCGTGCGGGAAAGTGACGTTCAGATCGTGATCAATGACGTTGGCGGCCCGGACGCGCCCGCCATCCTCCACGAGGATCTGGATACTGGTGGTGATTTCGTACTCATCGCGGAGCGCGGTGCGCGGCGTTCTCCGGATGCAGTCGAAGATGGCATCCGAGAAGACATAGATGCCACAGCCCTTGAGCAGGTTCTTTGGACGGCGCGGCTTTTCGATGACACGCGTGACCAAGCCTTCGGGGCCCGTCTCGACGGTGAAATTCTTCTGCACGACCTTGGGGTCGCTTTCCTCCTTCACGGCCAGCACACCCGCGAGGTTCTGTTGCCGGAAGAGCTCCACCATTTCGCCGATGCGCGTCGAGCGGTAGTGAATGTCGCCAAGGCAGAGGAGGAAGTCTCCTTGAACGTGGCGCTCGGCTTGCCCGACCGCATGAGCGATGCCGAGAATCTGCTCCTGTTCGACGTAGGTGATTTCGACACCAAACGCTTCGCCTCTTCCGAAGTGCGCAATGATGCGTTCCATCAGGTGACCGACCACCATGACCACGCGCCGGATGCCGAGACTGCGCATCATGGCAATGTGGTGCCCGAGGATGGGCACGTTGCCGATGGGCAGGAGAGGCTTCGGGTACTGCGCATTGAAAGGGTCGATGCGCGAGCCTTTGCCCGCCGAGAGGATGACGCCCGTCAGTTCAGACATGTTGCGTTCCAGTTGCCGGTTGTGCTGTCACGGCCGGAAGCCCCGGCTCGACGCCACGCCGCGCGTTCGGGATGGACCGTTGCAGGCGCTTTCTGAAGATGCAGCGGAACATCTTGAGCGCCGTGCGTGCGATGGCCAGCAGCCCGCGCGAGTGTTTGGATTCGCCGCCTTCGCGCCGCCCGTAGTGCACGGGAATCTCGATGACGCGCAAACGGTGCCGCAGCGCTTCGCAGATCATTTCGGGTGAGAAGCCGGGGCCGGCCTCACGGGTTCCGTCGCGGATGATGCGCCACGCGCTCTTGTGCAGCGTGCGATACGTGCAACCAACGTCTGTGAGGCGCGGTTCATTCGGGATGTACCAGAGCAGTTCCAGGATCTTCGCTGCGAGCACATTGCCCCAGCGGAGTTTCCTGTCCATGTTGGCGCCCTGTCCGACCATCTGTCGCGTTGTGCGCGTGCCGAGCACCATGGCACAGTCGTCGATGTAGGAGAGGAACTTGTCGATGTCCGTCGCCGCGAACGAGCCATCAGCCTCGGTGAGGATGAAGATGTCCCCGGTGGCTCGGTCCATCCCGCAGCGGAGTGCATGCCCATAGCCAGCGGCGGATTCCTCGACCACACGCGCACCCGCGGCGAGAGCAATGGCCTGGGTCTTGTCGCGGCAGTTGTTGTCCACCACCAGCACTTCGTCGACCAGGCGATGCGCGCGGAACTGTCGCACCACGTCGCCGATGGTGGCCTCCTCGTTGTGCGCGGGAATGATGACGCTCAGCGTGCGGTTCTTCAGCACGGCAGGGACTCCGTCCCCCGATGGAGAACTCTCCACCCGAGGAGCATGCAAGCAATGGCAAGGAGGCTGAGCATGGCTCCGAAGTTCACGTCCGCATGACCATACTCGATGCGCACCACCCCGGCGCCGGCCGGAATGACGGTGAGCATGAGGGCTTGATCGGCGCGCACGAGGGGCAAACGCGCGCCGTTGCCGTCGGAGGCCGTCCAGTGAGCGTCATGGCAGACCGCAATCAGTAGCGGCCGGGGCACCGGGTTGTGCTCAAAGTGGATCTCCATGAGGGTGGAATCGAAGTGCACGCGGAGAAGGGGCAAGGACGTGCCCTCTGGCACCGGAGCGGGGACTACAGTGATACCGGCAGCATCGGCCGCGTTGATGAAGGCCGCCTCTTCAGGGCGATAGTCCTTCGCCTTCAGGGCGCCGAGCACCGCGTGGTCATCCGCGAGGACTTCAAGGCGTCGAGGCATTTGCACAATGGGTTGCGCTCCGGGATTCTCGTAGATGGCGCAAAGTTCTGACGGGAACGCTTCCACCAGAGGCAACGGCAACTGGCCGCTCGAGAGAATCCAGCGTGCTCCGAGGAGATCCAGAACGCCATGCTGCAGCGCGTCCGGGGCATGGAATTCGCGGATCAAGTGATGAGCCACCGCTACGCCGGGCTCTGCGCACTCAAGCAGTGTTTCGTAGTCCTTCCGCAGCATGCCCTCGTAGCCATGAATGTCGTACAAACCGTGAAGCATGCCGAGATTGCTCGGCAAGGCCATGGGGCGGCCACGCGCTTCTGGCACATCGGTGGTCTCAGAGCGGAAGCGTGCGATGCGCCATGGAGCTCCCGGCACGGGACTGGCTGCGTGCGTGAGGGCGCGGAGTTTGGTGATGGTCGCGGTTTCCTCGAAGGGCGTTGCATCCTCCTGCGCAGGGTTGAGTGTCGCTTGGAGGAACATCCCCTCGGTCGCGATGAGGACGAGCAAGGCCGCAGTCGTCCAGCGCGGGAAGCTGAGTGCGATGGCGCCGGCGGCCATGAAGAGCGCGACAGGCACCGTGACGACGAGAACCCAGCGTGGCATGGCGGCAACCAGGCTGTCGTCCGCAAGGGAGGCCTTGTCATCGAGGATCGCCTTGAGGAACTCCGGGCCGCAGACAGCCATGCCGATGCACAGGAGCGGAAATGCGAGAGCCACGGCGGCAGCGCTCACGAGCCTCCTTCTGGCAGCGGATTGCAATGCTGCTTCAAGACCGAAGGCGGCCAGAGCGCTGCTGCCGAGCACGGTCCAGAAGATCCAGCGTCGTGCGGATCCGAAGGAAAACCCCGGAATGCTGAGCAGAAGATCAAGGAGCGGCGTGGCCAGTGCGAGCAGCAATCCCGCTGCCGCGAACAAAGCAGCCCAACGCACGCGCCTGTCGCGGAAGGTCAGAAGCGCGAGGCAGGCGCAAAGCGTGCCGAGGGCGGAGACGCCGCACAGGCGTTCGATGTGACTGGCTCCGTGCAAGGAGAGCCCTGCCTTGCGCGCGATGGGGTGGTTGTGCTCCGTCACCTCGGGTGGAAGGAAGCCTGCATCCGGCCGCGCACCCTCGTACAAGCGCGCTGGAGCACCGAGCAAGTCGGGCACGAACCAACCCGTGAGTTCAAGGGGCCGCATGGCCGAAGCCTTCAACTCGTCGGCAGTGATGGCGGCCCTTCCCGAGTTCTTGCTCATGGCGAAGCCTGGCAGAAGGACCGGGAGAGTGAGTGCGAGTCCGATGGCCATGGCGCCGAGAGTGAACAGTGCGCGGCGGCGCGTCGTGGCAACGGGTGTCTCGCGCCATGAACCAACGAGTGCACCGACGGCAAGCAATCCGGCGGCCGTTGCGGTCACCAAGGTGAGTTGCGGCAGGCCGCCGAAGAAGGAGAACGCGAACCCGAGCGGCAGCGTGAGGAACCCCGAGGCTCTGCCATGCCGCGCAAGTTGCCACGCGCCGTGCAGGATGAGAGGTGCCCACGCAGCGCTTTCGACAAAGGGAAAGACATCCTGGTGTCCAATGAACCACGGAGTGGTGCTGAAAAGCGCCGCGCCCAGCAGCACCGCACGGTCGTCCTTGACCCAGCAGCGGAGCGCGAGACGCGCGGTCAACCCGGCGATCCAGCCGTGCAGGATGGCGCTCGCAAGCACAGCGCTCGCCAGTGGCAGCAGCCACAGGAGGACGGTCGTGAAACTGAAGACAGCCGTGTCGAGCGTGCCGAGGAAAGGTGTGCCGCAGAGAATCTGCTGGTTGTGAAGGAGATCCCCCGACTGCGCGAGGCCTGTGCGCCCGATGCGTTGCCAATTGGGCCAACTGAAGACGGCACGATCCGTGCCCGCGAAGTCCTGTCCGCAGGCGGATGGTGCACCGGTCCAGGGCGGGGCGGCGGAATCCGCGACTGGCAGAAGCACTCCTCCCATCACGAGCACGGGAAGGAATACAACGCACTGCACCGCGAGGAGCAGCAGTGCATCGCGGAGAGCGCTGCTCTTCCTCATCATGGCCACTCCACGCGTTGGGGTGCGCGCCGTGGCCAGAGTGCGAGGACGAGCAGCGCCAAGAGCGAGCCGCCCGCCAGCACGACTCCGGTGCGCACACTGCGGGGTGCAAAGCGGAGTGTGACTCTCTGCTGTCCCTTGGACACAGGCACGCCGATGAACTGGGCATCGCAACGCACAGGGCTCACCGTGGTCGTTGTCCCGTCCTTCTGAACAGTCGCTACCCAGCCATGGTCAAAGGTCTCAGGGATGACGAGCAGGCCCGCAGAACCCGCGTCGACGGTGAGCTCGAATTCTCCTGCGCGCGCGTGTGTCATGCGGACTGCGTCGACGCCCAGCGGCTCGACCGCGGGAAGGCTGAAGGCCGTGTCCACGACAGCTTCCGTGGCGATGGGTGCGCCTGGACTGCGCACCCACGCGGCAGCTCTCTGGGTGTCCGCCTGCTGCACCACGTGCACGAGCCACGCTTCAGGCAGCACACCAGGGTTCTCGTAGATGACGAGGTCGCCGACCGCGTCGGCGCCTCGCGGATGAACCTGCAAAGCTCTGAGTTCCGGGATGGGCTCGGAAGCCACCAGCCAGCGCACGCGCGCCAGATCGAGCAAGGGGGAGTGCACGTGCACCGCTGTGGTGCCACTGATGGCGACATCCAGAGTTCCGGCTGCCACACCCTTCCAGGTCTCCAGGACGTGGCGGGGAACCTGTTCGCGCCAGCCCTGGACATCGTTCAGGTGCAGCAGGCCCGGGAGATTGGGAATGAGGAGGCGACCGGATTCAGCGAGTGCGGCAGCGTCGTCCTTCGAGACGCGCATGATGCGCTCATGTGCGCGCGTGTTGGCCTCGAGAAAGCGGATGGCGGGTGTGGGCTCAAAGAGCGCAGTGCGCGGAACCGGCAGGTTGGCGGGTATGGCGAAGCTGAGCAATTCCGCCATGGAGAGAAGCGCAAGCAGAAAGCCCGGCTCTGCGTGGCGACGCCGGAGCGTCAGTTCGAGGATCACGACCAGCAGCAGCGCGGCGCCAGCGGCGAGCGTGAGATCCCGGGAAAGCAAGAGGAGCGCCGGCCGAATCAGTGCCGCGAGTTCTTCCACCGGTGCGCCGGCGAGACCAAGCTCGGCGCCGCGTTGTGTTGTGGCGAGACACTGCGCCGTCGCGTCGGCGCAGGCATCCGGGAAGAGCTGAAGCAGCAGGGCGGCGGTGCTGAGGATGCCGGCAGCGATCCAGAGCAAACATCGACGCCACGGGGCCGGAGAGGCTCCTTCGAGTTCTCTCCATTCGACGAGAGTGTGCAGCGTGGCGGCTGCGAGCATGGGGAAGAGGAGCACGAGCAGCACACTGCTCCGGATCGGTGCACCGATGTTGAAACCGGGAATGGACGCGGCGTGGCGGATGACTGCCGGGCAGAGTGCATGCGCAACGGCGAGTCCCGCAAGGACTGCGAAGATGCGGATCGATCCCCGGCGCCATAGCCCCGGGCTCACGAGGGCGAGCAAGAGCACGAACCAACCCGGGTGCAACGTGCGCTCACTCCAGTTCAGCGTCTGTGGCGGGACTGGCGTGGCGCCCTCGCCCAGGAAGAACTGCGCGAATGGTTGCTCACGCCATTCGCGCTCGGCCAGCGGATCACCCAGCATGCGCGGCAGGAGCCAACCCAGAGTTGCGGCGGGCCGCAGGCGGTCTTCAATCAGCGCATCAGCGGTTGCTCCCTGACGGGCCGCATCGCCACGCGCGGCCAGCACAGGCAGGATCTGCACGCTGGCAATGCCGAGTCCAAGCAGCAGCGCGGCCAGAAGGGGCAGGGCGTGGACCTTCAGGGGAGCGCGTCGGCTGACCAGCAAGAGCAGCGTGCCATAGGCTGAGACGGCCAGAGTGCCAAGGGCCGCCAGTTGCGGGAATCCGGCGAGCCAGGCGCAGCCGATGGCAATGCCGAGCAGAAAGAGTGGAGCCCTGCGCGAGCTGTTCAGGCGCCACTCCAGAGCCGCGAACGCGAGCACCACCCAGATGAGACTCGCGACGATGGGATGGTTGTGCAGGTGCGCCGCCATCCAACCGCTGCATTGGAAGCTCACGGCGCCGAACAGGGCGGCGCCTTCGCCAAGGCCCAGTTGACGCATCCAGAATCGGAAGAAGAAACCACCGAGGAGCAGATGGATCGCAGCGAGAAACCCCATGGCGGTGAACGGGTCGAAAACTGCGGCCAGCCACTGGAGGGGATAGAACGTTCCGGCGAGGGGATTTGCGCACTGGGCCGTGCCGCAGAAGACAGTCGGATTCCACAGCGGCCAGTGCCCCGCGCTCAGTTCTTCGCGAACGAAGTGCACATCCGGAAGGATGAGGTTCACCGGATCACTGAAGGCTGTGTTGCGTGGTGCATCCGCATGCACTGCGCCCGGAATGGTTGACCAAGGAAGATCCTGTGTCGCGGAGTGGCGCGGCAGCCACACATTGCCGCTCAGGAGGCAGCCCCCGAAGAGGAGGAGCGGCACCAGAAGGATGAGCAGCGTGTCGCGCGTTCCGCCGTGCGCGCGCATCAGTCGGCGGGCTTCCTGGCGATGACGAGAAGGGAATGTCCCGCGGGCACTGACAACCTCGCAAGCACATGTCGCTCCGCAGCGAAGATGGTGGCGAAGAGGTTGTTCAGCCAGAGCGGCACCGGGACACCGACATTGGTGCGCTGCCCCGGACTTGTGCGGAGGAGCGTTTGCCATGCCTTCACAGCCAGCACCACCGGCAGGATCATGGGGAAGAGCAGGAAGTTGATGTAGCTCGCCTTCAGCACCCGGAACCCCTGCAGTCGGAGTTTGCGCTCCAGATCACCCGCAGTATAGCGGCGCTGGTGGTGCACGATGCGGTCTTGATGCGTGTACAGGATCTGCCACGCAGGCACCGAGAGCATGAGGAACCCGCCAGGTTTGAGTACGCGTTGGCACTCGGCCAAGGTCTCCATTTCAGCGGGAATGTGCTCCAGCGTGTCGAATGCCGTGATGAGGTCGAGGCTGCTGTCGGCCAGCGGGAGTGCTTCACCATGCGCACGCAGCACATGCAGAAAGCCGCGTGCATGGCAGTGGCTGACGGCTTCCTGAGCCACATCGGCACCGAGGACGGTGGCATGCGCATCCAGTGCCGCGAGTTCCTTCAGCATGCCGCCCATGCCACAACCCATGTCGAGAATGCGCGGTGCCGGGGGCAAGTCAAGCCGCGCCAGCATGTGGTTGAAGATGGCCTTGCGTCCGATGAACCACCAGTGGCGGTCTTCGAGATCACGGAACTCGTGGTAGGCGGACTTTTCCATCAGCCTGCTCCCACCGGTGCGGCGATGATGAACATTTCATCACGGGGATTGACCCAGATGTAGCGCCGCGCGAACGGCCGGAAGGGTGCGAGCACCCAGCGTGGCACATGCAACACGCGGTGTACCCGGTCCAGCAGATCACCGATGGCAAAGTACTTGCCTGCCGTTTCGCGTGAGCGCCGACGGATGCGGAACCCGGCACGCAGAAGGACCTCCGCGATGGTCCGCGGATTGAAGTGGAAGATGTGCTCGACTTGTTTGAAGTGATGCCAGCGCGGTCCCACGACGCGTGGCAACCAGCTCGTGAGATCCTGCGTTTGCAGCACGAGAATGCCGCCGGGCCGGAGGAACTCACGTGCCTGCTGCAAGACGCCGACCGGGTCCGGCACATGTTCAAGCACATCGAACATGGTGATGACATCGAACCACTGCTTCGGAAACGGCGCGTTCGCGAGAGTGCCCTGATGGACTTCCTGCAGTCCGAAACGCTCGCGGGCATGGCGCACCATGGCTGGCGCCAGCTCAAGGCCGTGTGGTTCGTAACCCTTCTCGCGCATGGCGACGAGAAACGCTCCGGCTGCACAGCCAACATCGAGCAGGCGTGGCCCCGCGGCATGGCGCGAGATCACAGGGACCTTGCGGCGAAACGTCCGCACGTAGGCATCCACATCCCGCGTGTACGACGAGTAACCGAGTGCTTCGGAATCAGTGTTCTCGAAGTAACCGTCCCCGTAGACCTGTTCGAGCTCGGCACCTCGGCATCTGGGTGAGGTGTAGCCGAGGGTGCAATGTTTGCAGCGTCGCACCTTGAAGGGCGGATCGACAACCAGAATATCGGCATCGTTGCTGCCGCAGAGGTAACAGGGGACCTCTTCCACCGGGATGTGGGCGAAGCGCCCGAGGATTGCGGTGCTGCGGCCCGCCATGTGAGCTCAGCCGAAGTATTCCTGGCCTGAAGCCACGCGCGCGTGGTCGGCGCCTTGGCCTGCGAGGTTCTCCGCGGCGGCGAGGCCCATGCCGATGCTGTGATCCATGTTGTTGTACTTGAAGAGCCCTTGTCGGCCGGTGGTGATCAGTCCACCCACGCTGTTGGTGTGCGCAAGCACGCGGTCCCGGTGAGCACGGTATTCAAGATCGTAGATGGGGTAGGCGTAGCGCTCGCGGCGCGAGAAGGTCTTCAGGATCTCGCTTTCGCGGATGAGTCCCAAGCGCCCCATGTCTTTCACCACGATGGCCTGCAACTCGGCATCGGACATGTTCCACTCGGCATCGCCATAGTCACAGGTGATCTCGGCGCAAAGGAGTGTCTTGTCAGGAGGAGCGGATTCCGCGGAGAAGTTCTTGAACTCGCTCAAGCGGTGCGTGGTGAGCGTCTGCTCCGGAAGATAGATCCAGTGATCCGGCGTGACCGTGGGGCGCGAGAGGATCATGTAGACGAAGATCATGGAGCGGTGCTTCATGGCCTCGACGGAGCGCACCACCTCGACGGGCGCGGCAGGGGCAAGCAGTTTCGCCAGCACGGTGACCGGAATGGTGGAGATCACTCGTGTCGCATCGAAGCGCTGGCGCCGGCCTTGCAGCATCACGCTGACGCCAGCGATGCGGCCCTCGGCATGATGCACTTCATCGACGCGGGCATTCGTGATCACTTGTGAGCCTGCGTTCCGGATCTCCTCCGTGTAGCGCTCGCAGAGTTTGCCGATGCCGCCGCGGCGTGGATAGAAGAACTTCGAGACGTAGGTGCGGGGCACGTTGCCGTCGCGCGAACGGAAGAGCGTCTTCTTGACGGTGTCCCAGAGACTGAGCAGCGAGATGCGCTGCGCAGCCCAGTCAGCACTGATCCGGTTGCAGGGGATACCCCAGGTCTTCTCGGTGTAGGTCCCGAAGAAGACGTCGTAGAGCTTGCGCCCGAAGCGATTCACCACCCAGTTCTCGAAGTTGTCGTCCGGTTTGCGGGAGACGATGTTGCGCAACTTCACGAGGATGTAATCGAGGAAGGCCTTGGCGAGAACGAGAGGCGGGAGGCTCCTGAGGACATTGCCGCCTTGCAGCGGGTAGTGGAAGAAGCGCCCGTAGAGGTAGATGCGTGACTGGCGCGCGGCCCAGACGATGTCGTTGCCGATGAGGCTCATGGCCTCGTCCATCACGTGCTTGTCGGTGGTGTGGAAGCGGTGGGGGCCGTTGTCGTAGTCGAACTCGCCCCACTCGGTCTTGAGGGTGTGGCTGGCAGCGAGACCACCCACGTGGTCATCCGCTTCGAGGACCGTCACCTTCCAGCCCATGCGCACGAGGCGCAGCGCCGCAGAGAGCCCCGCCAGACCGGCGCCGAGCACGAGCGCATCCTTCGGACCATCCGCGCGGCCGGCCACGCAGCGGCTTTGGTGCTCAGGAGCGGAATCGGTCTGGCCGCAGCGGGGACAATTCATGGGGAACTTGAGGCACTTGGCGACGCCCGAGTGAGCGCTGCCGGTGTGGCAGAAACTACCACATGGCGCTCTGTATCGTCAAAGCGGGCGGCAGATTCAAACCTCTGTCGCAGGTGAGTTTAGAAACACTCGCGCGGCCGCCGAAATGTTGCCGCACGGGTGCGCGAGGGATAGCATCCGGCATCACCCGCCACGCTGCCTGAGGGCCCTCTTCTTGATCGCACTTGTCCGCCAATCGCTGCGCTTCAGAGAACTCATCGGAACGCTGATCAGCCGGGATTTGCGCGCCCGTTACCGGGGCAGCATTCTCGGTCAAGCATGGATGGTGCTCCAGCCGCTCGCGTTCCTCGCCGTCTTCTATGTGGTCTTTGGCTCGTTCCTCGCGAGCCGCATGCCCGCGGAGCTCGAGGCCCGCACCGGCTACTTCGCCCTGGCCATGTTCTGCGGACTCATCCCCTGGATCGGATTCAGCGAGAGCATCACGCGCGCAGCCACCTGCATCGGTGAGAGCGGGAGCCTGATCAAGAAGTTCGCCTTCCCGTCCGAGATCCTGCCGGTGACGCTGGTTCTCAGCGGGCTGGCGCAGACGCTCGTCGGCTTCGGCATCCTCGCGCTCGCGGTGTTCGTGTTGCATGGTGAGTTGCCGAATCACATCTGGGTGCTGCCCATCGCGTTGATCCTGCAAGTGGTGTTCACACTCGGGCTGTCTTTGTTTCTCGCGGCAGCCTGCGTCTTCGTGCGCGACATCGGCAGCATGATGCCCATGCTCATGAACTTCTGGTTCTTCATGACCCCGATCTTCATGTTCGGTCGTTTCGAGCAGAACGAGATCACCGCCACGGTGATGCGCTGGAATCCGATGAGCTACCTCATCGAGAGTTATCGAGCGATCTTCATCTATCACCCGGCGGACTGGCAGGCGATGCTGGCCACATCCACTCCGGAGATGCGCGCGAAAATGCCGCTGGTGCCTGCCGACGTGACGAGTCCGCCGCTTTGGTGGCTGGGGATCTTCGCGCTCATCGCCGTGGTCACGCTCGCCATCGGCTACACCGTCTTCATGCGCGCCCGCATGCGCTTCGCGGACGAGGTCTGACATGGGACGCGTCATCGTCAACGACCTCGGCAAGCGCTACAAGATCTATCCGGACTCTTGGTCCCGCGTGATCGAGTGGGCCTCCGGTGGACGCGCTCGCCGTCACGAAGAGAAGTGGGCATTGCGCGGCGTGAGCTTTGAAGTGCCGCGCGGCAGTTCGCTCGGGGTGGTGGGCGCGAACGGCGCCGGCAAATCCACCTTGCTGAAGATCCTCGCGGGAACGACCCTGCCGACCACCGGCAGTTACAGCATCGAAGGCCGATTGGGGTCATTGCTCGAGTTGGGTGCAGGGTTCCATCCCGAGTTCAGCGGCAAGGACAACATCTTCATGAATGCCGCGATCATGGGCATTCCGAAGGCTGAAGTGCGCGCGCGCTTCGAGGAACTCGCCGAGTTCGCCGAAGTCGGGGAGTACCTTCTGCGCCCGGTGCGCACCTACTCCTCGGGCATGAGCATGCGGCTCGCCTTTGCCGTCGCCATGATGTCGCGCCCCGATGTGCTGATCCTCGACGAGGTCCTGGCGGTCGGAGACCAGCACTTCCAGAAGAAGTGCATGGACAAGGTGCGCGAGATCCGCATGTCGGGCACCACAGTCTTGTTCGTTTCACACTCCGTCTATCACGTGCGCCAGATCTGCGACAACGCCATCTGGATTCATGATGGCGCGGTGGTGACCTCAGGCAATCCCATCAACGTGACGGATGAGTACGTGAATTTCCAGTATGCACTTTCGGGTGGACAGTCGGCTCAGGCGGCGAAGAAAGCGGATCAGCAACCCGTTGCCGGTCAGCCGCATCTGGGCGACATGAAGATCACCGCTGCAGGCGCGGATGAATGGCGCGCTGATTTTCGAAGCGGTGAGATGGTGGATATTCATGTGGACGTGCGGAACCCCGGTGGTTCCGGGCGCTTCCATGTAGGCGTCATCGTGAATCGCAATGACGACGTGCAAGTGTTCTCCGCGCGCACGCTCGAAGGTGGCACGGCGTTCGAAGGTGCCGGAGGCACCATGCGCTTGCGCGTGCCGCTGGCTCTCACCAGCGGCGAGTTCTACGTCAGCGGTTATCTCCTCGACGAGAGTTGCGAGCACGTGATGGATCAGCGCCTCAGTTGGTGCCGTTTCAAGGTGCAACATGGGGGCATGGAGAAGGGCGTGTTTCTTGCGAACACGCAGTGGGTCAAGAACGGCGCCCCATGAGTGAAGCGCCCCGCAACGCGTTCGGTCCGAACTGGCCGCTGCGGAACGTGGAGGAGACTTGCCGGCACTTCGGGCTTGGTGCTGACGAGCGCGTGCTGGAAGTCGGCGGCGCAGGCAACCCGTTTCCGCGCGCGAATGTTGTCTGTGATCTCAGCTTCGGTGGCTGTGCCCAGAGAAATGGTGCCCCCGGAGTCCTGCGCCGGGATGTCCAGTACGTGGAAGCGCCTGCCGAGAAGCTGCCCTTTGCCGATGGCGCGTTCGATTTCGTCTACTGCACGCAGGTCCTCGAACACGTGCTGGATCCCGTGGCCGCCGCGCGTGAACTTTCGCGCGTGGCCCGTCGGGGTTTCGTGGAGGTTCCGAGTCGCGCAGGCGAGATGATCAACGGCAATCCGACCCACCGATGGGTCGTGGACCGTGAGGGCGAGATGCTCGTCTTCACACCGCGCACCTACGCGGAGCACCCCTTCAGGAACTTCTTCTACGGATTGCTGTTTCATGATGGTGAGTTGCGCACGCGTGCCGAACACACCTTCAGGAACGTGCTGAATCATCAGGTGTTGTTCGAGGGTGGACTCGCGGTGCGCGTGGCCCCCGCTCCTGCGGAGGTCTTTCAATACGACGACGCTGATGCGGCTGCCTGGGCCCATCTCAGTTTCGCTGCGCATACGTTGCGAGGCGGCGCCGACCCGATGTATGGCTTCCCGGATGCGCTCGAAGCTGTGCGCCTGTTGCCAACGGATGCGGGAGCACGTCAGTTGCTTGCGCTCTATCACCTGAGGCTTCTGCGGCCTGCGGATGCGGTCGAAGCGCTGGCAGGATTGGATGACGAGCGCTCCTGTGTGTTGCGCCAGGCCGCGTTGCAACTGCAAGCGGGGTGCCCGTTCGATCCGGCCACTCTGCCTGTGCCTGAGCCGGTGCGTGGCGGTGCGGCGCCAGGGCTCCGCCCCAAGGTGACCCTGCTGGTCGTCGGTGAGGAGGCGGAATCGCTGAGAGCGAGCCTTGAATCAGCGCTGACCCAGGACTACCCGGAAACGGAAGTGGTGGTGGCGACCAGTCTCGCGCGCGAGGAGGTGCTGGCAGGCCTCGATATGGGTGCGCGCTTGAAGTTCGTGGCGCTTCCCCGGGGAAGCTCCACGGGGTGTGCGCTCAACCGTGCGGCCATGCAGGCGAGCGGAGCTTGTGTGGGGTTCCTTGTGGCGCCGGACCGCTTGATGGCCCAGCATGTGGACCGGCTGGTCGCTGCACGCTCGCTCTCCGGTGCCGACGTGGCGGTCGCCGATGCACTTCTTGGCGACGGCAGTGTGCTGCGCGTGGACTGGCGTGTTGGCAATCCTGCACTGGCAGCGCTTCCTCTCTCTGCCGTCCTCGTGCGCAGCGAGGCTGCGCTCGCCTGCGGTGCGTTTCCGGAAGAGGGCAGTGATGCACCTGAGCGCTGGTTGCACCGCCTTGCCCAATCGCAGCGTGCGGTTGCCGTGCGCGAAGTGACCCTGAAGTGCCTCGCTCGCAAGGATGCGGAGGCCAGTGCGCTCTCTGTTGCGGAAGCAGCCCTCGCCTTGAAACCGCAGGAGCTGCTGCGCGATCTGATGGCTGCGCATGTGCGCGAAGAAGGGCTGCGTGCGGAGATCCGGAGACTGAAGGGGAGCGCGTCGTGAGAACACCCGACGTCAGCGTCGCCATCGTGAACTTCAATTCGGCCGCCATGCTGGAGGGGCTGCTCGGCAGTCTCAAGGAAGACGCGTTCAGCGTGGAGGGGCGAGAAGGGCGCATGGAAATCCTCGTGGTGGACAACGCATCGCGTGCGGAAGACCATCACTTGCTGGAGGCTGTCTGTCAGCGCGCCGGTGCCCGACTGCTCCGGAACTCCGAAAATGTGGGCTATGCCATCGCGAACAATCAGGCCTTGCATGCCGCACGGGGCCGCTGGCATGTCGTCTCCAACCCGGATGTGCTGGTGAAGCCGGGGTGCATGGCCGCTCTCATCGGGGCTCTCGAAACGACGCCCGGCGCGGCACTGGTCGGGCCGCTTGCGAGTATGGACCTCGCGGGCGATGTGTTGTTGCCACCCAACGAACTGCCTGAGCCATTCAACGAGAGCCTGGTCAGCATCGCCCGCACTCATCCAGGCGTGGCACGTTTCCATGTGCGGCGCCGAGCGCGCTTCGCGCGGACCTACTGGACTGCCGCTGCGCCCTTGCGCCTGCCCATGCTCTCCGGCGGGTTCTTCCTCGGTCGTCGTGAAACACTCCTCAAGCACGGGCTGTTCGATGCGGGGTATCCGCTCTATTACGAAGACACCGATTTGTTCCGGCGCTACCACCAGCGAGACCTCGGTCTCTGGCACGTTCCTGCGGCGCGCATCGTGCATCACTTCTCGCGTTCGGCGCTGCCGCGCATGAAGGCGGCCATGTACAGGAACGGCGTGGGAGCGCAGCGATACTTCCGGCAGCATTTCGGTGAAGCTGGAGAGAGGCTCTTGCAGACTCTCGTCGCGCGCGCGCGGCTCCACGCGGAAGATCAGCGTGTCCCGTGGGTGGTGCAAGAGTTGCAGCCGTCAGCCATGGCTCCTGTGGTGGATGTCGCGCAGGCCGACGCGTGTGTCGAGGTATCGGGCAACGCAAAATTCTCGCTGACAGTCGGCATCTTTCCCGGCAAGGCTGGCCCGTTCCGCTTGCCGCAACCTTTCTGGGACAGCCTCGCCTGCACGCACTACTGGATTCGCACCGTGGACCCGGAGACGGGTGACACACTGCAAGCATGGAGAGCCACGCGATGCCCGTAGAAGCGACCGATGTGAGCTACGGGCCGTTCGAGCCCGGCGATGAGCACGAGATTGTGCGCGTGTTCAACAAGGTCTTCGGACAGCAGCGCAAGTTGGCGACTTGGGAATGGGAGTACAACCGGAACCCGGCGGGGCGGCACATCTTTCTGGCGAAACAACCGAGCGGTCGTGTGCTCTCGCAGTTTTGCGGCATTCCGCGGGTCATGCGCGCCGGCGGCGGGACCGCCTGTTTCGGCGAGATCGTGGACAGCATGACCGATCCCGAGTTCCGCATGGGTTTGAAGCGCCCGGGCCTCTTCGCAACCACCTGTTACGAGTTTGTCGAGTTCTTCGGCCGCCCCGAGCGCGAAGTGATCATGTACGGCCTTCCGAATCCGCAGGCCTTCCGACTTGGCGGCAAGCTCCTCGGGTACTCGCATCTTTATGACGTGCAGTTCATGACGACAACGGCGCTCTCCGGCCCCATGCCGGCTTCCGCAACACGCGCGCAAGCACTTCCGGATGATTGGGATGCCTTTGAGCTGCGCCATTCTGCGCGGCATCCGGTGACCACCCTGCGCGATCGTCGTTACCTCAACTGGCGCTACCTCGAGCATCCGGATGTGCGTTACGAACTTCTCACCTTCCGGGATGACAGCGGTTCACTGTTCGCACTCGCGGTGCTGCGTCATGATTGGCTCGGAGAGAAGGTGACGGCTTGCGCAGAACTTCTCGTTGAGCATGAACATCCGCGCGCGCTCGAAGTGAACGACGCGTTGCGGGCGGCGGCCGCGGCCGCGGGCAGCGAGCGCGTGCAGGTATTCGTGCGTCCGGATTCCCTCGAATGGGTCGGGCTTGGATCCATCGGCTGGCATCCGGAGCCGACGCAGTTCCGCTTCGTGGCCCGCACTTACGATGCTGTGAATCTCCCACTCGAAGGGCTGAAATATGGCTGGAGCGTGAGCCTCGGAGACTTCGACATCGTCTGAGGTCAGGTGCGAATCAGGGCAAGATCGGCTGCCTGTTGCAGTTCCAAGACTCCGAGGACACGAGCGACAGCCTCTGCATCCAGCTCGTCCATGCGCGCGCTGAATTGATCCACGAGCTCGAGGGTCTGACGGCGCACATGGCGCGTCATGACGACGAGCTCCTCGTGCGAGCGCAGGGGCGGATCAGCGTGCTGCATCGCGCGCGGGGGGGCCGCACCAAGAATCTCCGCAAGGCAGCACGTGGTGGTAGTGCGTTCATTCAGCGCGTGCAGCAGGAGCGCTTCGAGGGAACGCGCGGAGGGCGTGCATTCATCATGCTTGGAGAGGAAGCTCTCGAGCCGGGCTCTCTGCACGCGGAGATCCGGAGTCACGGGTGCCGCAGCGCGCTGCCAGACGTCGAGTTCGCCCGCGACCAAGCTGCCAGCTATCCAGCCCTCGGGGGTGGAAGTGACTGTGGGCCGGAGGATGAAGAGCTTGCCGCGGGGCCCGAGCCGCGCGAGGCAGCGCGCCTTGAGTGAGTCCAAATGCTCAGAGCCGAGCAGGATCGCATCCACTTCGCCGGTGGGCAGAGGCACATGCAGCGCTGCTGTGGCAAGGCGCACCGCAATACCGGCGAGCCATTCCGGAGTCACTCCAAGGACAAGGACGTGCATCCACGGCTGCAATTCGGCGCGCAGAGCCTCGCGCACGACCTCGTTCATGCCGATGATCCGCTCGGGCGATACCACGAGTCCCGCTTCCACGGCACAAAGCCGGCATTGAGGATGACTTCCCTGACCTCTGCCTCCGTGACGCTGCAGTGGATCGAGCCGGCCTGCGAGACCACATTCTCTTCCATCATGATGCCGCCCATGTCGTCGCAGCCGTGGTGCAACGCACGGCCCGCGACCTCGAGGCCCATGGTCGGCCACGAGGCCTGGAAGTGCGGGATGTTGTCGAGATAGACGCGGCAGAAGGCAATATGGCGCAGGTATGCGTCGGCATCCGCGCCGAGATCCCAACCCTTTAGTTCGCCGAAGACGTGGCCGTAGCGGCTCTCGAATTGCAGCGGCCATGCGACAAAGGCGAGGAAGCCCAGGCGCCCGGAGGATTCTCTGCTGTCTTGGTGCTCGCGGACCGCACGCAGGGCCGCGAGGCGGTGCGTTGCCTCTTCACCGAAGCCGATGACCTGCGACGCGCTGGTGTAGAGACCGAGGTCTTGCGCTTCACCCATGATGCGCAGCCAGTCCCTTGTTCTCGTCTTCCGCGGTGAGACCACGTCGCGAATCGAATCCTCGAGAATCTCAGCGCCGCCTCCGGGGATGCCCCCGAGGCCGGCCACGGTGAGAGCGCGCAGCACGTCCGGGGTCGAGATCCCCTCCAGGGCCGCGATGTGTTCGATTTCGGATGGGCTGAAGGCGTCCAGTTGCAGGCCCGGCCAGTCGGCGCGCATCCAGCGCAGGAGGTCCACGTACCACTGGAGCCGGAGGTCGGGGTTGTGACCGCCTTGCAGCAGCACACGCGTGCCGCCCACGGCCACCAGTTCATCGAGCTTCGCTGTCAGTGTGTCGCGCGTGAGCACGTAGCTCTCGGAGTGCCCGGGCGGGCGGTAGAACTCGCAGAACTTGCAGTCCGTAATGCAGACATTGGTGTAGTTGACGTTGCGGTCCACCAGCAGGCTTACCTGCTGCGGAGCCGCGAAACGCGCGCGCACCGCAGTCGCTGCGCTGCGGAGGTCCTCGATGGGTGCATGGAGATAAACGTCGAGAGCCGCCTCATCGGGAAGGCGCTCCCCATGGCGCACGCGCGCGAGCCATGTTTCCGGACTCTGATTCATCGCGGGCACGATAACGATGCCCGGGAGGTCTCCTATGATCGCGCCATGCCTCGGATCGAGAAGCTCACCACCTCCGCCGCCGCTGACGGAGTGCCGCTGCTGCAGAGCATCTCGATCGCAGTTGAACCGGGGGAGGTGCACGGGGTCATCGGGCCCTCTGGTTCAGGCAAGACCCTGCTGGCTCGCGCTCTGTCCGGGCTGGTGACTCTCGCTGCAGGCGGTCTCACGAGCAGTGATGAGCGTGCGGTGCGAGTAGCCGTCGTCCCCGCGGATGGCCCGCCGTGTGCGCTCAATGTGCGCGAGCTGGCAACGCTCACAGGTGGGCAACAAGAAGCGTTGCCGGTGCCTCTCCGTCGCATGTCTTTGGCACTCCTGCAGCGTGGAGTACGGCAGCGCGCCATGGCCAACCTCCTCGCCTCTTCGAGCCCGGGACTCCTCGTTGTGGATGACCCGGAATTCGCAAGCGTGGAAGAGGTGCGTGCGTGGAGAGAGACGCTCTCCGTCTCCGAGGTCCGCGCTGTTCCCGTGCTGTTGCTCTCTCGCTCTGAGGTGCCCCTCGCTGCTCTCTGCAGCACCATGCACGTCCTTTTTGATGGGCGCGTGATCGCCAGTGGTCGGACCAGCGCACTCGTCCCCGGGGCAGAAGTGTTGGCACGGAAGCGGTACGCATGACGGCGGAGCTGTTCACGGTTGCGGGATGCGCAGCGTTGCTTGGCCTTGGCCTTGCGTGGCCACGTGGCTTCAAGGCGTTTGCGCGAGAAGGTGCTTGGTGGTTTGCGGCAGTGCTCGTCGCTGGCGGCGTGGTCGTGTCTGAGGAGGCGGTTTGGGTCGCCTGCGTGGGCGTCGCGGGGCTCTGGTTGTTCCGGAAAGCGTCACTCTTGCGAGCCTCTGTTGCTGCTCTTCTCGTGTTGCTGAGCGGAGGCGTGCATTCGGAGCGCGGAGGCGTGGTTGCCGCAGGACTCGCGCTGGCAGCGGCAGGTGTCGTGTTTCTCGGCCGCGCGCATCCGCCAGCCCGGAACCTGGAGGCGGCACGCTGGCTGATTCAGTGTGGCGTTGCACCAGCCACGGCGCTTGCCTTCCTCGCTGCCAGGGAGCGGCGCTGGCCCTTTCTGGCACTCACGTTTCTCGCAGCCCTTGCGCTCATGCTGGTGCTCGCACGTGGGAACCAGTCACTGGAACTGCAGGCCCGGGTCGCCTTGGTGCTTCTCTGCTTGCGCTGGTTGTCGCAGCAGCGTGCGTTGGATGCAGATGCTGAGGAAGTGTCTGCAATGAGCTTTCGACCCTTGCCACCGCCGAGCGCCAGTGCTGGCCCGCTCACCTTTGACGAGCGTCCACCCGACGGCAGCGAACATCTCTTCCGTGAATGAGTGGGGCGCTGGGAGCGCGCTGGTAGAGTGCCTTACCCACAACGCGACGAGAGCGGAAAGGAACCCCATGGGTGCAGCAAAGATCCTGAGCTTGGCCGAATTCGAGAAGGATGTGAAACGCAGCAAAGGCGTGAGCGTGATCGATTTCGGCGCCACCTGGTGCGGGCCGTGTCAGGCTCTCGCGCCCGCGTACGAAAAGCTCGCCGGTGAGTACGCCCAAAGGGCCAATCTCTACAAGGTGGATGTGGACGCCGAAGGCGACCTCGCCGCCGCGTTTGACGTGATGAGCGTTCCGACAGTCGTCTTTCTCAAGGACGGCACCAAGGTGGCGGAGATCAAGGGCAACTACCCGGATCGCATTCGCACACAGATCGACAGCCTCTTGCACTGAGCGCTCGCGTGGAGACGGGACGCGAACAGGCGGAGGAGCTCCTCCGCACACTCGCCGGATCGCGGCGCACGATTCTCACGACGCACATCACGCCTGATGGTGATGGGCTTGGTGCGGCGCTGGCGATCCTGCGCGCGCTGCGTGCGCGCGGGCAGCGCGCCGAGTTCATCAACTGCTCTGCTGCTCCGCAGAACCTGCGCTTCCTCTGGCAACGGGGCGAGTTCCATGTCTTCGACCCCGATCTGCACGGCCGCCTCTTGATGGATGCGGACACGATCGTGGCCACGGATCTCGGTGGCGCGAAGAGGCTCGGCCGGATGGAAGAGGTGGTGCGCGCGAGCCCGGCCAGGAAACTCCTCATCGATCATCATCGCTACAAGAATGATCTCTTTGACCAGGCCTTGATCGTCGAGGGCGCAAGTTCCTCCTGCGAGATCGTGTGGGATCTGTTGCGGAGCATGGGCGCAGCCATGACGCGCGAGCTGGCGGAACCCCTCTATGTCGGCATCGTGAACGACACCGGCTCGTTCCAGTACGAATCGACGACGCCGCGCGTCCACCGCATGGTGGCGAGCCTTCTCGAGACAGGAGTGGAGCCGGCAAAGATCTTCCGTGAACTGCATTGCGCTCAACCGCTCGGCAAGCTGCAAGTCCTCGGGAACTCGCTGGCGGCCCTGCAACTTGAATGCGCCGGCCGTCTCGCGTGGTCCAGCACGGACCGGGCCACACTGCGCCGCCTCGGCATCGTTCCGCGTGATGCCTTTGAGGTGGTCAACTACCTGTTGCGCATCCGGGGTGTGGAAGTCGGTCTCTTCTTCTTTCCCGTGGATGAAATGCGTACCAAAGTCAGCCTGCGCAGCGCGGGGAACATCGATGTGTGCACCTTTGCGGAGAGTCACGGCGGTGGCGGGCACCGTTACGCGGCTGGTTGCACTGTGGAAGGGCTGAGCCTGCTGGATGCGCAAGCCCATGTGCTGGGTGCCATGCGCGAACTGCTCACCACCGCTGGTGGAGAACTTGAGTCATGAAACTGAACTGGACCAAGCGCGCTGCCGGGGTGATGCGTGGCGGGGCTTCTTTGCAGGTCTGCGATGCCGATGGCCGCGGACTTGTCGGGACCGTGCGCACTGAAGTGCTCGCTGCCATGCAACTGAAACTCCTCGGCACCAAGACGGGCGAGGTGCTGCTGCTGCCGCGTGGTCGCGGGAAAGCTGCATATCTTGAAGGAGTCCTGGTCCTCGTCGGCAAGGCCACCGCCAACGAGGCCCGCCTCGCAGGAGCCATGCTGCGCCGTGCCCTGCCGTCAGGGCTCAAGTCGGTGCATCTCCGTTGGAGCAAAGCTCACTCAGCGGATCTGGCTGCTGAATGTGCGCTCGGGTTCCGCCTCGGGGCTTCACCCGCGGCCAATGGCGTCGATCGTTGTCCAACCCTCACGGTTGAAGGTGCCACGCCCGCTGGCAAGGCTGCCTTCGCGCGCGCAACAGTTCTCGCCGAGTCAGTGTTGCTCGCGCGCGAACTCGGCAATCTTCCCGGCAATCTCTGTTCACCGGTCGAGCTCGCTCGCCGCGGAATCGCCGCCATGCGCAGCGTCGGCGGTCGCGGGCGTGCACTGGATGAGCGTGCGTTGAAGAAGCTCGGCATGGGCGCGCTCTTGGGCGTCGCTCAAGGCAGCAGCCTGCCGCCGCGCCTGCTGGTGCTGGAGCACGGCAAGGCCGTGCGCGGACGCCCCACCGTGGTTCTCGTCGGCAAGGGCGTCACCTTCGATTCTGGTGGCATCTCCATCAAACCGGCGGATGGCATGGAGAAGATGCGCCACGACAAGTGTGGCGCGGCGGCCGTTATCGGTGCCCTGCAAGCAGCGGCACGCCTGCGGCTTCCCTTGCATGTCGTGGGGATTGTTCCGGCTGTCGAGAACATGCCCGGTGGACGCGCGCAGCGTCCGGGCGACGTGGTGCGCGCCATGAATGGCCGCACCATTGAAGTGATCAATACCGATGCCGAAGGGCGTCTGATTCTCGCGGATGCTCTCAGTTACGCCGTGCGGATGAAGCCGGCGCACATTGTGGATCTTGCGACTCTCACCGGTGCCGCAACCATCGCGCTCGGGAAGGCACACGCCGCGATGCTCGGGACGGATGAGGAGACGATCGCGCGTCTCGCGAGATTGGGTGCGGAATGGGGCGAACCGGTTTGGCGACTTCCGCTCGGCCATTTCACCGCGGAATTGATGCAGGGAAAGGTCTCGGATCTGAAGAACCTCGGCGGGCGCGAAGCAGGCACCATTACCGGGGCGGAGTTTCTGAAGCCCTTCGTCGGGGATGTTCCATGGACACATCTCGATATCGCCGCCGTGGCCTGGGATGATTCGTGCCGCGCGTGGAACCGGCCTTCCGGGGCCAGCGGGTTCGGTGTGCGTTTGCTCGTCCATTGGCTGGAGGAACTGGCTGCGAAGCCAAAGGTGCGTCGCCGCAAGGGGCGCTGAAGCATGAACACGATCCCGATCTTCGAGCCTCACGCGCACATGATCTCGCGCGTCACCGATGACTACGAACGCATGTCCGCAGCGGGGGTGAAAGTCGTTCTGGAGCCGGCCTTCTGGCTCGGGCAGCCACGCACGAGCGTCGGCAGCTTCATCGACTACTTCGACACTCTCATTGGTTTCGAACGCTATCGCGCTTCCCAGTTCGGCATTCATCATGTGTGTGCGATGGCTCTCAACCCGCGCGAGGCCAATGATCCGGGGGTGCGCGACGCAGTGTTGAAGTTGCTGCCGCGCTACCTCGAGAAGGGTGGAGTGGTTGCGGTTGGCGAACTCGGTCTGGATGAAATGACCAGCACCGAAGAGGCGTGCTTCGAGGTCCAGGTGGAACTAGCGAAGAAGCACTCCCTGCCACTGCTCGTCCACACGCCACACCGGAACAAGCGGCAGGGTTTTGTGCGTTGCTTCGAGTTGCTGAAGCACTCCGGCTTTCCTTTGGAACAAGTCCTGCTCGACCACGGGAACGAAGAGACGATTGCCATCACGATGGGGACCGGGGTGCTGCAAGGATTCAGCATCTACCCGAACACAAAGATGGACCCTCCGCGCATGGTGGCCTTGCTCAAGAAGTACGGCACGGAGCGCATCAGCATCAACAGCGCCTGTGACTGGGGCATCTCCGATCCGCTCTCCGTTCCGAAGACCGTCGCATTGATGCGTGAAGCGGGATTCGAGGAAGCGTCCATCCGCAAGCTCGTTTGGGATACGCCCGCGGAGTTCTTCAGCGCGTCGGGGCGGGTGAACAGGGCTGAGTGGGTCTGTCCGCCGGAGGCTGCGCCCTTCAGCGCCACAGGCACGACCATCGCCCGCGGCGGCGGCAAGGTGCCGGGAAGCTGCTGCTGAACATGGCCGGCCTGTGGAAGTCTTTTGCGCCGGAAACTGCCCTGGCGGGCATGATCGAGAGCGAACTGGCGGCCCTCGCGGGCGGCGCCGAGTTTGCGGTGCGCGCTGCAGGCTTGCCACGCCGCATCGGCAGAGCTCTGCTTCCATCTGGTCAGATGAAGCTTGGTGTCGTCCTGCTGGAGCGTGGTGTGTGGCGGGCTTGCGATCTCGCGGCTCTCGCCTGCATCGAAGTGGTTGGTGCAGAGGTCGGCATGGAGCTTTTTCTCCACGGCGACCGGGACGAACGCTTGATGAGCGTGCGGGCCTTGCCTCTTGTGTCCTCGCAGGGGGAGCTGCAGCAGTTCCTGAGACGCCTGCAGAGCTGCAACGATCAGGCGCTCTTCGAAGCCGGTTTCGTTGACAGCAATCATGCGGCACGCGTCCTTGATGAGGCCGACTGGAACCGGGCCGTGTTGAAGCTCGCGTTCGTGGGGGTGGCGCTGGAACGGATCACGGATTGGGAGGCGCGCACGAATCCGGTTCTGGGGGCCATGCTCGCGGATCTCGCCGCGGAGCGCCAAGCAGCCGGTCGGCCCGTCTGGGCTGGAACGAACGTTGTTCTGGCAAGTCTCGACCGTTGAGCCACGCGAGCGTGGCGGGTATGTTTCCGCCATGAGAAACCGGGGCTGGGCACTGGTGGTTCTCTTCCTGCTGGCACTCGCGGCCTGCAAATCCGACGAGGAGAGGCTGAACGATCTCAGCCGCAGCACGGACAAGCTGGGGCGTCTGGATCTCACGCGCTACGACGCAGGTGCCCTCGTCCACGAGGGCTTCCAGGCCGCGCAGGAGTCGGAGACCCTCGAGCTCACGCGCCTCGGGCGGGTCGTTCATGATTGCGGCTTGTTGCTCGATGGCAACGAGTACGCACTCTGTCGTGCGGACGCGGTGGCAACACTGACGCGTATCGCGCTGACCGCACCGCTGGCCGCAGCGGAGCTGCCGCTGGAGGAGCACGCAGACCTCAACAAGCAGGCGCTTGCGCAGATCGAGATTCTCGACCGCGTTTGCAAGGGGCTGGATGTGCCGCGCCTCATCGCCGGCCTTCAGGATGCGGATCGCACCGTGGTCCTTGCGGTGCACAAGGAACTGAAAGCCGAGACGGGAGAGTCATTCCCGGCCACTCCGGCGCCGTGGCAGGCTTGGTGGGAGAAGAATGCTCCGCATGTGCTGGCACGGGCAGCCAGCGCAAGCAGCGCGCCGCTCGTGACGCTCGGCAAGCTCAGGTATCCGAGTCTCGCGCAGGCACGCTCCGTGCTCGGCTACGTTTCGGCGCGCGTGGCAACGATCGATCTTCCTGAACTCGATGCGGTCGCAAGCAGCACCATTCTGCGCATTGCGCGCCAGGTCGTTGTGCTCGGTCTGGCGAAGGCTCTCGACGACAAAGATGTTGGAGTGCGTTGGGATGCCTGTGAAGGCATGCGCAAAGTGCGCGATGCACGTTTCGGCGAGAGCATTGCAAGACGCTGGGTCCTCGAACGCGAGCCCCTGTGCCAGACGAAGCTCCTCGAGACCGCCGCTGAGTATCCGTCCCGCAGGACGCTGGAAATGCACCTCTTGGCATTGCTGGCGGAAGAACGCGCCGTGCGGCTCGTGGCCCGTGATGGTCTGCAGCGCATGTCGGGAATCACAGGCCCTGTGGACGCGGAATTCTGGACCACCTGGTACGAGCGCACCGGGCGCAGTCTGTGGCCGTGACGCCCCTCCAGATTCTCGCGCGTCTCGACGTGTGGCAGCACTACAGCGGACTGGAGCTGCATCCCGGTTTTCTTGCAGCCAGATTCGGTTGCAGCGGAGATGCGGCGGTGCTCTTTCCCGGCAGCGCCTTGGTTGAGGGACTCGCGCTGGTGGACCTCGAGGACCGGGCCAACCAGGACCGCATTATCGCCCTCGAGATGTTGCACCTCATTGTTGAGCGCAGCGCAGTGTCGCTGGAGCAGATGGTGCTGTTGCAACGGCTGCTTGCGACCATTTGCGTAGAGACACTGCGTGAATTGCTGCCGGCGAAGGCGGCGTCCATTCGCCGCTCCGGGGACGATGTCTTTGTCGGGGATGGCAAGTTCAGCGTGAGCATCGCTACCACCGGCCCGACGTCTGCCTTGTTGCATTTCGCCATGAATGTCGATGCCACCGGTGCGCCCGTGAGAACGTCGGACCTGCAGCGACTCAAACTCGATGTCGCCGTGTTCGCCGCGGCGTTTCTGCGCCGGTTCGCAGAGGAGCAGTTGGACATCGAAGCGGCGCTGGGGAAGGTTGCCCCTGCGCATGAGGTACCGGAGCACGGCGCATGAAGCGCCGGGTGTTCTGGACCGTCTTGAAGGCCCTGCTCGGATTCGCGCTCCTCGGGGTGATTCTCTGGAAGCTGCCCGTGCGCGATCGTGTGCACCTGGCCGACGGCACGGAGGTGATCGGGAGACATTTCGCGCTGGTGCCGCCACTGGGCAGGCTCGAGGTGCGCTGTCGTGACGGTACAGAGCGGAGCTTCGCGTGGCGTGGAGGTCCGACGCTGACTGAACGCGCGGGGGAGGCATATCTTGTTGAGCGCGATGGAACCGTCACTCCGCTCGAGAGCTTCGGGTTCGCAGGCGAGGTCACCCTGCAAGTGGATGGCGTTCCACGCAAACTGCCGTTGTCGAGTGTTCTCCTGCGGCGCAGTGGAGCAGGTGACGAAGGTGAGGTGCGGCTGGAGCCCGACCTCGCGCAAGGCCTCGAGAGCATCATGGGGCGGCTCAGCGTCTGGACGATTCCCCTCGGCGCGGCTCTGATCTTGTTGTCGTTCTTGATCGGCGCGGCACGCTGGCGTGCTTTGCTCCGTGTGCAAGACATCTCGCTGGGTGCCGGGGAGGCGGTGCGCCTCACCTTCATTGGACTTTTCTTCAACAACGTTGTCCCCGGTTCGACGGGCGGTGATGTCGCCAAGGGCTGGATCCTCGCGCGGAAACACCCCGGGAAGGGGCCGGCGGTGTTTTCCGCAGTGCTTGTGGACCGCGTGCTCGGGCTTTTTGTGCTGGCAGGGATCGCTGCGTGCGTGATGCTGCTCGCCCTCGATCGCTATGCGACCTTGGCACTCGTCATGTGGGCCATGCTGTGCGGTGCTGCCGTGCTGGCTGCACTCGTGCTGAGCCGGCGCGTGCGCAAGGCTCTGGGGCTGGATGCGCTGTACAAACGCTTGCCGGCAGCCGGGACGTTGCAAGCTTTGGACCACGCCTTGCTGAGCTACCGCGGAGAGGGTCGGCTGCTGCTGCACGCGGTGCTGCTGAGCGTGTTCGCGCAGGCCGCTTTCGTGGGAAGCATCATCGTGTTCGGGCTCGGGCTCGGACTCGATGAATCCGCGGGACTCGCGGCGCCCGCGGTGCTCTCCTATGCGATGACTCTGCCGCCTGTGCTCATCGTGAGTGCGATCCCGCTGCTCCCGGGCGGCTGGGGCGTAGGAGAAGCGGCCTACGGGTACTTCTTTGCGCTGGTTGGCGTCGCGGATTTCACGCTGCCCGTTGCGCTTTCCGTGCTCGGGCGCGGACTGCTGCTGGTCCTCAGTCTGATCGGCGGAATCATCATGCTGCGGAGTGGACTCGGGAAGCCTCCCCGAGACGCAACTGCACAGTAGACTGAACCCGTAGCGGAGCACGCACTGATGCCCATCCTGGTTGCCGGATCTCTCGCCATCGATTCCATCAGCACACCTTCGGGTTCACGGGAGGAGACTCTCGGTGGCGCCGCAAGTTATTTCTCCGTAGCCGCATCGCTCTACGATCAGGTGCGCCTCGTGGGCGTCATCGGCCGCGATTTCCGGGACGATGATCTGGTGCATTTCCGTACGCGCCGCATCGACCTCGGGGGGCTCGAACGCAAGGAGGAGGGGCTCACGTTCCGCTGGTCGGGCAGTTACGAAGGGCGCATGGATGCGGCGAAGACCCTCGAGACACGCTTGAATGTGCTCGCGGAGTTCCGCCCCACGCTGCCGCAACACTTCAGGGATACGCCACTCGTGTTCCTCGCGAATACCGACCCAGTCACGCAGGCGCATGTCTGCAGTCAGATGACCCGGCCGCGCTTCATGCTGCTCGATACCATGAACTTCTGGATCGATGGGCGCCGTGAAGATCTCTACAAAGCCATGCAGGCGGCGGGCAATGTGATTCTCAACGACGATGAGGCGCGGGCGCTCGGGGCTTCCTCGAACCTGAATGTGGCCGTCGAACGCATCGCGGCCATCGGCGTGGACACGATCGTCGTGAAGCGCGGTGAGCATGGCGCGCTCTTGTACAAGGAGGGGCGGACCTTCGGCCTCACCGCCCTGCCGCTTGCAAGCGTGGTGGACCCGACGGGTGCCGGCGACACCTTCGCGGGCGGCTTCATGGGGGCCCTCGCGGCAGGCAATGATTTGAGCTTCGCGGGCATGCGGCGCGCCCTTTTGCACGCCACGGTCATGGCCTCTTTCACCGTGGAGGGCTTCGGTCTTGAGCGCCTGCTCAAGGTGACCCGCCGTGACGTGGAGGAACGCCTCGAAGAACTGCTCCACCACACCACTCCGTGACGGGTTGGAGCGCAGCCAGCGCGGGCTAGACTGGCCTGTTGCATACCGCAGTAGCGGGAACCCGAAGCGCCCCGGAAGGGACGCGAGTTTTTCAAGAGAGCGCATGAGCACCACCGAAGGAAAGATCCTCCAGTCCATCAAGGCCCCAGGTCCGAATCCGCAGGGCATCGCTTTCGACGGCGAATGCTTGTGGGTTTCAGATCGCGACAACCACCACATCTACCGCCTCTCCATTCCGGAAGGCAACCAGCTCGTCGCCCTCGCGTTCGAGGGTGAACTCGCCGGTGTGGCCTGGGATGGCGCACATGTGTGGGTGGCTGATCGTGTCACGCGCACCATTTCCCAGATCGATCCCGAGAGCGGCAACATGCCGATGTCGCTGCACGTGGATCAAACGAGTGGCGATCTCGCCGGGCTCTTTTTCGACAAGGAGCACCTCTGGTATGGCCTCGCGCGCATGGGGCAGCTCCGGCGCGTGCGACCGACGGATGGGCGCTTCACCAAGGCGCTGCCGGTCAAGGCCGACGTGGGCGGGCTCGTCATCCTCGGGCGCGCCATCTGGTACACGGAACCCGGCACCGGCATGCTGCACAAGGTGGATGCCAACAACGGTGCTCTCCTCGTCAGCTACCAGATCGGCGGCAAGCCGACTTCCATATGCCACGATGGCAAGGCCTTCTGGGTCGCGGACGCGGAGACGGGCGAGCTGCGCCAGATCGAAGTCTGATCAGTCCCCAGAGCCAGCACGGCGTGCGCGCTTGACGGCCGCACGCTGTTGCTTCGTTTTGAGGCGGCGTTCGCGGGATCCACGCGTGGCTCGCGTCGGCTTCCTGCGTTTCTGTTCAAGGAGTGCCGCCCGGATGACGGCGCCGGCGAGTGCGAGCGCTTCGGCGCGATTGGCATGTTGTGAACGCGAGTCCTGACAGGTCACGACAAGCTGGTCCTCGCCATCCAAGCGGTGCGCGAGTCGTTCACGCAGGCGCGGCAAGCGCTCGGGTCGTTCCAAGACTAGCGCGCTGAGGGGGATCCTCAGGCGCACGCGGCTGGAGGTCTTGTTGACGTGCTGGCCACCGGGCCCTTGCGAGCGCAGGAATTCCCAGAGGAGCGCTTCCTCGGGAACACTGACTCCCGGTGCGAGGCCGAGGATCATTTCAGCGCTTGGTGCGTCGCGCGCCGCGTTGTGGCGGGCGTCCCTTGCTTGCCTGACCACGCGGAGAACGTGAACCGCCGCGCGGAGGGCGACCGGTTCCCCGACCGGCGCGTGGGCTGCTGAGCGTGCGCCCGGTGGACTCGCGTGCGGCGCGCGTTCCCGGCGGCAGATGAACAGTGGCCGTCTTGATGACCGAGCCGAAGGCGTCGAGGATGGCGCCGAATTTCCGTTCCTGGACAGGAATGACGAACGTGGTGACGGTGCCGCTCCGGCCGGCACGAGCCGTGCGTCCGATGCGGTGGATGTAGTCCTCGCATTCCAGTGGCACGTCGTAGTTGATGACGTGTCCCACGTGATCCACATCGAGTCCACGGCTCGCCACATCCGTGGCGACGAGCACACGCGTCTTCTTCTCGCGGAAACTGTCCATCACCATGAAGCGCCGGGACTGCTCGAATTCGCCGCTCAAGGCGGCCGCGGGAAGCCCGCGTCCCCACAGTTCGCGGTCGAGTTCAGCGACTGCGATGCGGGTATTGGCAAAGACCAGCAGCGTCTTCTCGGGATCGCCACGCAATTCCTTGGCGATAAGCCGGAGGAGAATCTCGAGGCGTTCGTGCGGTTTGACGCGGAAGGCACGCTGGTCCGCCTTCTCGGCAGGCCGGAGGCCACTCTCGATGACGATTTCCATCGGGTCGCGCAGAAACGTTTCCGCGAGGCGCCGGATCTCAGCCGGAACCGTGGCGGAGAAGAGCATGGACTGGTGGTCCTTCGGGAGCTTGGCCACGATGCTCTTCACGTCATCGATGAAACCCATGTCCAACATGCGGTCGAATTCGTCGAGCACCAGGCACTCAGCCCATTCGATGTGGAGCATGCGCTCCTTCAAGAGGTCGAGAATGCGGCCGGGAGTGCCGACGATGATTTGCGAGCCAGGGATGCGCGGCAGTTGGAAGCGCACTTTCTCGCCGCCGACGAGCAGCGCCACCTTGAGGCCGCGGCCGGCAGCGACGGCGGCCAGGTGCTCTGCAACCTGTTGAGCAAGTTCCCGCGTGGGGAGCATGATGAGCGCTTGCGCTGCGACGCGCGTGGGGTCGAGGCGCTCGACGATAGGCAGACCGAAGGCCAGTGTCTTGCCGGTGCCGGTCATGGCTTTGCCGAGCACATCCCTGCCGGCCAGTCCCGCCGGAACTGCTGCTGCCTGGATGGGTGTAGGAGTGATGAATCCGAGCTGCGCGAGAACGGCTTTGGTCTCGGGCCTGAGCGGCATGTCCGCAAATGCTTGTGTCATTGCTGGACGATAGCCTCATCCCCGCCGCGTGCCATGCGGTGCCGGTTAGCATCCGCAAGGGAGCCGTGGGCGCGAGCCGGCGGCAAGAAGCATGAACATCGCACCCAATTTTCAGCGCGAAAAACGACTCGCGCTCTTCATCGATTACGACAATCTGGCCGTGGGGATGAAGAACTCATCCAGCAAGCGTTTCCAGATCGAACTCATTCTCGACCGGGTTCTCGAGAAGGGGAAGATTCTGGTCAAACGAGCTTATGCGGACTGGTCTGCCTACCGCGAGGGTCGTCTCGAGTTGCATGAAGCGGCTGTGGAACTCGTGGAGATCCCGCGGAAACGGGTGGGCGCCAAGAACTCCGCCGACATCCGCATGGTGGTCGACGCGCTCGATCTCGCATTCTCGCGCACCCATATCGACAGCTTCGTGCTCGTCACCGGCGACTCCGACTTCTCGCCACTGGTCACGAAGCTGCGCGAACACGACCGCGAGGTGATCGGGATCGGGTTGAAGAGCGCCACCAGTGCGCTGCTGCTCGAGAACTGCGACGAGTTCATCTTCTATGAGGATCTGCTCAAGCGGACCACGGTGGAGACGCCGGTGCGCGGGCGCAGCGATCTGACCAAGACCCAGCGCGAGACCTTTGATCTCGTGGTGGAGACCGCGCGTGCGCTGCTGCGCGAGGGCCGCGACACGGTGTGGGCCTCCATGATCAAGCAGACCATCCGGCGCAAGAAGCCGAGCTTCGATGAATCAGTGCATGACTATGGTTCGTTCTCGGAGCTCCTCGAGGACATGGAAGAGAAGGGGCTGCTGCAACTCACCAAGGACCCGAAGAGCGGTTCGCTCGTGGTGACAGCCGTGACTGGGAGACAGGAGCGCGCATGACGGCGCAGGACCGGCGCGAAGCCTGGCGTGCTTTGGAGGGAGAGCTGCTCGCACGCCGCGCGCGTGTGAAGCTCGGCGGGGGCAAGGAAGCCGTGACGCGCCATCGTGCGCGTGGCAAGGAGCTGCCGCGCGAGCGCATTGATCGTTTGCTCGATCCCGGCTTGCCGTTCCTCGAACTGTCCATGCTTGCGGCCGAAGACCTCTACGGAGAGGACGTGCCGTCAGCCGGCATCGTGACGGGTATCGGCCGTGTGGCCGGGCGCCTCAGCATGATCATCGCCAATGACGCCACGGTGAAAGGGGGCACTTATCTGCCCATGACCGTGAAGAAGCATGTCCGGGCGCAGGACATCGCGCGGAAGAACGGTCTCATGTGTCTCTACCTCGTCGATTCCGGCGGAGCGTTTCTGCCGTTGCAGGCCGAGGTGTTTCCCGATCGCGATCACTTCGGCCGGATCTTCTTCAATCAGGCGCGCATGAGCAGCGAAGGCATTCCGCAACTGGCTGCGGTCCTCGGGTCCTGCACTGCGGGCGGTGCCTTGTGTGCCAGCCCGCTGGTGGAGTTTGCTGAGCCGGATCTCATCAACCGCTTTACGCCTGCGTATATTCCTTCTGATCCGGGCTTTCAGCTGCAATGGCACTTGCGCAGCCGCGAAACGCGC
>SXGU01419167.1_pt1 | contig 91905 bp, 79 predicted proteins | sample 3174531 | NCBI WGS metagenome assembly SXGU01 (sample SAMN11356863, study PRJNA531348) | freshwater metagenome | isolation source: freshwater sample F1-140 | place: China: Fuxian Lake, Yuxi | collected 2017-12-25
CCGAGAATGAGTGGCCCATACGCGAGAACGAGATCCACGTATTCATGGCCATCCACATCGTGCAGCAACGCACCTTCGCCGCGCGTCATGAATGCGGGCACACCGCCCACACCTTTGTGTGCGCGCACAGGCGAATTCACTCCGCCGGGAATCGACTTTTCTGCCCGGCGCATGAGCGCCTCGGATCGCGGGATTTCGTGCATGGAATGCCTCAGGCGTCGAATCGGCCTTCGCGGATTTCGCGGCTCGCGCTCTCGGCCGCATACGTGATGATCATGTCGGCGCCAGCGCGACGAATGGCAATGAGCGACTCGCGCATCACGCGTGGTGCATCGATCCAGCCGCACGCACCGGCGGCGGCGATCATGCTGTATTCACCAGAGACCTGATAGGCCGCGAGCGGCACGTCATGGCGCTCCCGCACGGCACGGATGATGTCGAGACACGGCAGCGCCGGTTTCACCATCACCATGTCCGCGCCCTCTTCGAGATCGAGCGCCACTTCGCGCAACGCTTCGCGCCCATTGGCCGGGTCCATCTGGTAGGCGCGGCGGTCGCCAAAGGTCGGCGCTGAATCCGCGGCATCGCGGAACGGCCCGTAGAACGCGCTCGCATACTTGGCGGCGTAGGAAAGAATGGGCAGCATTTCGTGGCCACCACCATCCAGCGCGCGGCGAATGGCGGCCACCATGCCGTCCATCATGCCGCTGGGCGCGATGACATCCGCGCCGGCCGCAGCGAGAACCTCTGCCTGCTGCCCGAGAAGCGCCAGCGTTGCGTCATTGTCCACGTGCCCTGCCGCATCCAGCGGTCCGCAGTGGCCGTGGCTCGTGTATTCGCAGAAGCAGAGATCTGCGATGCGCACCACTTCCGGCGCAGCCTTCTTGATGGCGGCAAGCGCTTGCGGCACCACGCCTGCAGGGTCGAGAGCGCTCCGGCCCTCATGGTCCTTCCCATCAGGAAGCCCGAAGAGCATCACCGAACGGATGCCGAGTTCTGCGGCACGCTGCACATGCTCTGCCAGCATGTCCGGCGATTCGCGGAACACGCCCGGCATGGAACTGACCTCTCTGCACACGCCACGCCCGGTCACGGCGAAAAGTGGCAACACCAGTTCCGCAGGGTGCAGTCGATGCTCGCGCACAAGCGCCCTCATGCCTGCACTGCTGCGGAGACGGCGAAGCCGGTGGGCCGGTTCGGGCGTGCGTTCATTCATGGTCATCTCCCAAGGCGCTCATGATCGCATTTTCGAGCGCGTCATCCGTTGCAGCATCGGCCACCGCGTTGCGGCGGAAGCCGTGGGCACTGAGGGCTTCCAGGGTGCTCTTGCCCGTGGCAATGCAGGTGCCCGCCGCCGTCGTCTCAAGCCCCGCACCGAAGAGACCTTCCGCGAGAGCTTTCACGGCCGACGGGCTCGCGAGCACGGTGACGCTCACGTCGTTCAGCGCAGCACGGAGTTTCCACGCATCCGGCACCAGCTTGGTCGTGCGGTAGACGACCACTTCATGCAAGATCGCTCCGTGCGCGGTGAGCAAGTCGCGGACGTGCGGGAGAGCCTCTGCGCTGCGGAGCCACAAACAGTGTGCGCCATCCAGTACCTGTTTCACGGCCATCGCGATGGAAAGGCTCTCTGCGCCGCGGCCATCCCCGGTGAGGTCTGGCTCCCAACCCGCCGCGCGCGCCGCAGCCGCCGTGCCTGGCCCGACGACGGCCAGGCGAGCCGTGCCGCGCAGGTGATTCAGCGACCCGAGCTCAACCGCTGCAGCCTTTGACGTGAGGATGATCCAGTCGCAGTGGTGCGCATCCTGCGGCATGGTCCAGGAAACGCGGCAGCGTTTGATGAGCGGCAGGATTTCCGCAGCCACTCCACGTGCAGCAAGCCGCGCCACGATCCCGGCGGCGTCTTCACCGCTGCGCGTGAGAAGCACGCGGCCCGCGCGCGTCATCGTCGTCACCCCGCGCTTTCACTGAGCAACGCCACGGCGCCGCGCGACTCCAGATCCATCGCCACGCGCACGCCGATGTCCTCTGCCTCGGTGATCTCTCCCTTGCCCATGGCTTCAATGGACTTTCTGCCGTCGGCGGAAAGCACAACGGCGCGAAGATAGAGCATGCCCTTGTGTGTGCGCGAGAGAGCACCGATGGGCGCATGACAGCCGCCACCGAGTCTGCGCAGGAGACTCCGCTCCGCCAAAGCCTGGGCGTGGGTGCTTGGATGGTCCGCCGCAAGGAGCAATGCCAGCGTCGCTTCATCCGACTCGCGGCAAGTGATGCCGACAATGCCCTGGCAGGGCGCCGGCATGATCGCCTCCATGGCGAAGGTCTGCGTGATGCGTGTCGCAAATCCGAGGCGCTCCAGACCGGCACGCGCCAGTACCAGCGCATCGATCTGGCCCTCCTCCAGTTTCCGCAGCCGGGTGTCGATGTTGCCGCGCACTTCCGCGAAGCGGAAATCGGGGCGGATGCGCAGCAGTTGCGCTTTCCGGCGTGGCGACCCCGTGCCCAGCAAAGCCTCCCGCGGCAGGTCGAGCAGCTGCAAGCCCTCGCGCGAGACAAGCGCATCTTCTGCTGCGCCGCGTTCGAGCGTCATGCCGAGGCGAATGCCATTCGGCAATGTCGTGGTCTGATCTTTCAGACTGTGCACCGCGATGTCGGCGCGCTGCGTCAGCAGTTCGTTGTCCACTTCGCGCGTGAAGACACCTCGCCCCTCGTGAAGCGCCAGCGGCGTGCCACCGGCCTGCGAGCGGTCGCCTTCCGTGCGAATCTCGCGCACAAGCACGCGCAAACCGCGATGCACGGCTGCGAGGCGCTGAGCGACGGCGCGTGCCTGCCAGACGGCAAGCGCGCTTCCGCGTGTGGCAATGGTGCAGGTCTCGCGCGTCATCAGCTCTCCCCGATGTGGCTCTTGTAACGCGCGAGGAGGTCCTCGCCCGGTCCTTCTTCGCGCACGCCTCCCCGCAGAGCTTGCAGCGCTTCATCCAGCAGGCGCTGCGTCAGCATTTCGGAGAAGCGCGCGGAATCACCGCGACCAGCCTCCGTGCTCAAGGTCTCCGCGCGGACTTCCTCGAACCGCCGCACCAGCGCAACCACGCGCGGCTTCAGCACGGCAAGCGCCTGACGCTGCTCGAACTTTCCGACCTCGGCAACAAGAATGAGTGCTGCGTCCTCGGCCGCCTTGCGACGCCCGCGGCGATGGCCGCGCACGATCGTTTCGAGGTCGTCCATGTCCGCGAGGAAGAGATCGCGCTGCTCGCGCAGCGCCGGATCAACACCGCGGGGCACAGAGATGTCGAGCAGCACCAGCGGGTGCTGCCGCCGCGGGAAGTGCTCGAAGTGCGCAGCTCGCAGCACGGGCTCCGGTGCTTCCACCGCCACGACGACCACATCGGCGCGCGCGAGCAGCCCGGGCAGTTCTTCCAACGTGTGCGCGGTTCCGCACATCTCGCTGGCGAGTTCCTCAGCGGAGCTGCGCGTGCGGTTGACGCAGAGGATCTTCCGTGCCCCCGCCTCTTCAAGGCAACGTGCCGCAAGGCGACCTGTGGCGCCACAACCGATGACCATGGCCTGCCGCCCGGAAAGTTCGCCGGTCACCTTGAGCGCCAGCTGGATCGCGGCCCGGGCAACCGAAAGCGTTCCCTCGCCGATGGCGGTCTCCGCGCGCACACGTCGTCCGGCCTTGTCCGCGCCCTCGAGGGCTGCGGCGAGGGCTTCGCCGAGTGTGCCCGCAGTGCGTGCAGACGCAGCGGCCTCGCGGAGCTGCGCGAGAATCTGCGTCTCGCCGAGCACCTGCGACTCCAACCCCGCCGACACGCGATAGAGGTGGAAGAGCGCCTCCATCCCCGTGTACTCGTGAACACCTTCGATGCCATCGAACATTTTCTCGCGCAGAAGTACAGGCGCCCCTGCCGGTGCACCTGCCAGAAGAATCTCGGTGCGATTGCAGGTGGAGATCACGCAACATTCGCGCGCGCCTGTGTGCGCGCGCAGTTCGTGACAGCGCGCCGACAGCGCCGTTGCCGCCACGGCGCAGCGCTCACGCTGCGCGAGCGCGGTGCCCGCGTGCGACACACCGACAAGCATGATCTCGCTGGCGCCAGCCATCATTCCGCTCCGTGCGGAATGCCGCCGGGAAGCACCGCGAAGAGCAGCGCGAGCAACGCAAGGGCTGCCGCCAAGGCGCTGCTCCATGCCGCGCGACGCTCGGACATGAAGCGCAAGCGTCCGGCGAATGCGAGCAGGCCGAAGAGCACCCACACGACAACCATCGTGAGCACTTCGGGATTCAGGTAACTGAACTGGCGACCTGCATCGTGCGCCCACCAGATGCCGGTGTTGAGTCCGATGCCCGTGGCGATGAAACCGAAGAGCGCGGCTCTCCTGTTCATGCGCGTCAAGCCCGGCAAGTCCGGAACCATGCGGAATACCAGCCCGAATCGTCCGTGACGCAGCGAACGCCAGAGCAGCAGCCAGAGCAACCCGTACGCGCCCGAGAGCAGCAGGGCCGCCACACCGAAGACGAGCCCGATGGCATGCGGCGCGAAGAATGGACTGCTCTGGCGCGCAACTTCCGGCAGCACGGCAGGCCAGACCATGGCTGAGGCCGTCTGCAGCAGCAAGGCTAGACCTGCTGCCACAGCTCCGCCCGCGGCACTGCGCGTGGTCAACTCGGTGATCGCGTAGAGCAGCAGCAACGCGCCTGCAACACCGCTCAAGATCCAGGCGGGATGGGCGAGCGGAAACACGCCGCCGAGATTCCACGTGCAGGCGAGCAGCGCGCCATGCAACGCCAGCAACAGCACAAGAAAGAACCGGCGCGCGCCTTCGCCCCGAGCAGTCGTGGCGGAAAACCCGTACAGCACCATCAGCACCGTTGCGAGCACGGGCAGGAGGGCTGCGAGCGCTTGTGCAGCAGCTTTCATGCCGGGCACCCGATAGCGTCCGCGGTCGCGCGCCCCGCGCGAATGCAACGCTCGATGGCCGGCCCCGCAGTCCAGTTGCCCGCGAGGTGGATGCCCGGCACTTCGGCCGCAAGAAGCGCCCGCACCGCTTCGATGCGTCGCGCGTGGCCAACCGTCAGTTGCGGCAGCACCGAGGGCCAACGCACGAGCCGGAATTGGAGCGGCTGCGGCGTCTGCTTCTGGTGCAAGGCCAGCGCGAGTTCACCAAGGAGAAGATGGCGGAGCTGACCTTCATCCATGTCGATGGCGGCTGGATCAAGCACCCCGCCCAGAAAGGCGGTCATGGCAACAAGGCCTTCCGGCGCCGTGTCTGGAAAGATGTGTGACGTGCTCATCCATCCCAGCGTGCGCATGCGCATGCAGCGCGGCACGAGGAATCCGAAGCCCACGGGCAAGCCCGGAATGGCCTCCTTCGGGAACACCGCGTGAGCCACCACGAGGGATGCGTACTCGACCTCGAAGAGCAGGTCCGCGGCATCGGCGACAAGAGGCGCGAGCAGCATCCCCGCGCGTTCCGCCGGCAACGAGAGCACCACCTGATCCGCACGCAGTTCTTCGACGTTCCCCGCGGCGTCACGCACATGCACGCCGTAACCACCTTCCGGGCGACGCACGAGGCTCTCCGCTGAGAGGCCGGTGCGGACAGCCGTTCCCAGTTTCGCGCGCAGTGTTTCAGGAAGTGTCTGCAGTCCGCCCGTGAGGCTCACCATCGCGGGTTCGCGCCGGCCTTCCTTCATCCGGCTCTCTGCGGCGCGCAGGCGCAGCGCATTGAGCAGGCTGCCGTACTGCTGTTCCATGCGCACGATTTCGGGGAACGCGCTGAGCATGCCGATGCGGTTGGGATTGCCCGCGAACGTGCCGGTCACCACCACGTCCACGAGGGTCATGGTGAGTCCACGTCCGATGCGACGCCCGAAGAACTCCGCCACCGTTTCTTCGTGGCCGGCAGGCCGCGGTTTCACGAAGCGCTCCATCACGGCACGGAACTTCTGCCCCGTGGTCAGGAGATCCGTTGCAAGAAAATCCTTGAAGCTGGTGGGCAGACGCTGCAGGCGCCCGCGGAAATAGAGGTGTCGGTCACTCGCTACGGGAGAGGCCGGAACAATGGCCTCTGCGATGCCGAGCTCCTTGCAAAGCTGCCGGAAATCCGGCGCTTTCCCCTGCACCGAGTTCGGCCCGTTCTCGAAGCGGCACGGCCCGAGGCGACTGGTGCCGATGCATCCGCCCACGCGCTCGCGCGCTTCGACGACCGTGACCTCATGCCCACGCGACGCCGCCGTGAAGGCCGTGGTGAGTCCGCTGATGCCGCCACCGATGACGAGGACTCGACTCATGCTGCGCGCTCCCGCTCTGCCAGTCGCTCACGCACCAGACCCGCCAGCGCGCTGAGGAACACAGGCTCCGTATTGAGCGCACTCACGCGGCGCACCTCCGTGATGCCCACGGCGTGCGCGCGCTCGACGGCATCCACATCGAGTTCGAAAAGCGTCTCGATGTGATCCGAGACGAACGCCAACGGCACGATGGCGAGTTTGCGCACGCCCTCGCGCCCGAGCTCGCGGATGCGGTCCACCGTGGCCGGACCAAGCCAGCGCGCCGGCCCGACGCGGCTTTGGAACGTGAGTTCGACGCGCCAACTTTGCGGCAACTCGGCGCGCATGAGCGCGAAGCTCTCACGCACCTCTCTCTCGTACGGGTCGCCCTGCTGCACATAGGACTCGGGCAAGCCATGCGCGGAAAAGAGCACATGCTGGTCTTCATCCGCCCAGTCCTCGAGCTCGCGCCGGACCAGCATGGTTGTGGCATGGACATAGCCGGAAAGCGTTCCGAAGCGGTCGATAGTCACGCGCGGGGTCCCGGCCAGTTGCCCCTGCGCTGCAAGGGCCTGCTCGAAATCCGCCAGGCTCGAACCGGTGGTGGCCTCCGAGAACTGCGGATAGAGCGAGAGGACCACGATCACTTGCGGCCGGTGCTTCGCGAGTGCACGCACAACCTCATCCGCGTGCGGCGCCGTGTAGCGCATGAGCGCGAAGGACTCGGCGGGCTGGCCCCCTGCGGCAAGCAGCCCGGCGACGCCGCGAAGCTGTGCCTCCGTGGTCGCAAGCAGTGGCGATGAACCTCCGATGTGCGCGTAGGCCGCGCGCACCTTGCCTCCACGGAGCGCTGCGACCAACCATGCGAGTGCGCCCTGCAGTGGACGCAGAGCAGCGGGCAATCTCACGAGGCGTTGATCCGCGAAGAGCGCGCGCAGAAACGGGCGCACACCGGCGAGTTGCGCCGGGCCGCCCATGTTGAGTCCCACGATGGCCACTGGCGCTCTGAGTCCCATGCTTCAGAGCGTCCTGCTGAAGGCGCGCTGCGGCGCCTCAGCCCGGCGGCGCCAACAAGCATCAAAGACCACCGCCACGTTGCGGAGGAAGGCCTGTCCGAGTTGCGTGACGCGGAGCCCGCGCGCATCCAGCTCGATGAGCCCGTCCTGCGCGAGAGCCGGAAGCTCGGCAAGCTCCGTCGCGAATTTCGCTGTGAAACTTTCGCCGAGCTGCCGGGACCATTGCTCGAAATCGAGAGCGCCGCGGCACATGAGTTCCATGATGATTGCGCGCCGAAGCTTGTCGTCTTCGGAGAGTCTGTGCCCGCGCAGAATGCCGTTGCCGCTCTCCTCCACGCGCCGTTGCCAGGTGAAGAGCTCCCCTTCGTTCTGAAAGTAGGAGCCATCCATCTCGCCGATGGCGGACACACCGAGCGGCAGAAGCTCGGCGCCAGCGCGCGTGCTGTAGCCCATGAAATTGCGTTGCAGCGTGCCCGCCGCGCGCGCGAGCGACATCTCGTCATCCGGGCGTGCGAAGTGATCGAGGCCGATATAGACGTACCCGGCGCTGGTGAAAGCCGCCACCGCATCCGCAAAGATGGCGAACTTCTCTTCCATTCCCGGGACGGAAGACTGATCCACCGCGCGCTGGTGCTTTTTCAGCCACGGCACGTGCGCGTAGTGGAACAGCGCCACCCGGTCGGGAGCGAGGGTGAGCGTCTGCTGCACCGTGCTGGCAAAGCCCGCGCGCGTCTGGTGCGGCAGGCCGTAGATCAGGTCGATATTGACCGAGCGGAAACCGCGTGCACGGCTTTCCGCAATGATGTCGCGCGTGAGCTCGAAGCTCTGCTCACGATGCACGGCCTCCTGCACGACCGGATCAAAATCCTGCACGCCGAGCGAGAGTCGGTTGAAGCCGAGGCGGCCGAGGAGCGCGAGTTGCTCCGGAGTGGTCACGCGCGGATCGACCTCGATGGCGATTTCGGCGCCGGCCTCGTGGCGGAACACACCCGTCACGGCACGAAAGAGTCGCTCGAGCAATTCAGGCGGCAGCCAGGTCGGAGTTCCTCCACCCCAGTGGTGTTGTGTGAGCGTCCGCGCGCCGAGCCCCGCTTCCGCGGCCGTCCGCAGCTCGCGCTCGAGGATCCGGATGTATTCCGGGCCACGGCTGGTGTTGCGCGTGATGTGCACATTGCAGCCGCAGTAGAGACACAACGCTTCGCAGAACGGGACATGAACATAGAGCGCGAGAGGTGCGCTGTTCCGCCCTGCCGCGGCGCGGAGCGCGTCGCCCCAGTGCGCCGCGCCGACCGCGCCATTCCAGTCCACTGCGGTGGGGTAGCTCGTGTAACGCGGCGCTGCGATGGCGTAGCGCTCGAGGAGCTCGCGCGGCACCGAGAGTCCGGTCATCTGTCCCGCCCGCCGCGCACGACTTCCGCGACAGCCGCCATGCACTCCGGAGGCGTGAAGCGCGAGATCCCGCTGCCGAAATTGAAGATGTGGCCGGGTGCGGTGCCGAATTCGGCCAGAGTCTTCCGTGCAGCGGCGGCCGCCACCTCAGGCGTCGCGAGAGCGCGCCCCGGGTCCATGTTGCCCTGCAGCGCAACGCGTGTGCCCACGCGCGCTCGGGCCGCGGCCGGTGACGTGCGCCAGTCGAGGCTCACCACATCGGGACCGCAATCGGCGAGGGCTTCGAGCAGGTGGTCGGCTCCGCTCGCGTACAGCGTCACCGGAACACCGAGGGCCTTCACGGCAGCGACGAGGCGCTCGGTCGCCGGGAAGACATGCTCACGCCAAGTCTCCGCATCGAGAGTGCCGGCCCAACTGTCGAAGATCTGCAAGGCGTCGGCGCCGGCAAACACCTGCATGCCGAGGTACGGAATGAGTGCGTCTGTGGTGCGCTCGAGCAGTTCGCTGAAGAGCGCCGGGTCTGTGTGCATCAACCTGCGCGTGGCGGGGAACTCGCGCGAGGAACCGCCCTCCAGCATGTAAGAGCAGCTTGTGAACGGCGCGCCGCTGAAACCGAGCACCGCAGCGCGGTCTCTCAGCTCCGCCTTCACGCGGCGAATGATCTCGGCCACGAAGGGTGTTTTTTCCTCCGGGTCGAACGCTTCGAGGGCCTCCACGGCTTCGCGCGTGGGTGCGATGGGCGCGAGCTTCGGGCCGACGCCCTCATCGAAGCTGACCGGCACACCCATGGCCGCCACGGGCACGAGGATGTCGCTGAAGATCACCGCCACATCCATGCCGAAGCGGCGGATGGGCTGGAGCGTCACCTCGGTTGCAAGCGCCGGGTCGTGCACCATGGCGAGAAAGCCGCCGGCCTTCTCGCGCACCTCGCGGTATTCCGGGAGGTAGCGCCCTGCCTGCCGCATGACCCAGAAAGGCACGCGGTCAACGGGCTGGCGCCTCGCGGCGCGGAGGTAGCGCTCGCGGCCACTGAGTGCAACGGTGCTTTCATCTGCCATGGCGTGCTGCAACTTAGCACCGGTGCCATGCGGCGAGGACGCAGCACGGATCGACTTTTGCGGTGCTCACGAAGCTGAGCGGCTCTCAGCGCACGACGCTCAGCGCTCAGCGAGCGGCTTCCAGACGGCCGGGCCGGGTCCGTTCCAGCGCACCGCGGGTGACCAGCCGGAGGATGCCCGCTGTTCGAGCACATGGGCGGCGAGGCCATTGACCCTCGCGCATGCAAAGACGGCGCTGAACGCGTCGGGCGGAACTCCGAGGGAGTAGAGCGCTGGTGCGAGGTAGAAATCCACGTTGGGTGTGAGCCCGGGCACTGCGCCCGCCACCGCGTCTTCGAGATCGGCCGCGATCTCGTACCAGAGCGTCTCCTTCGCCATGCTGCCGAGGGCTGCCGCGATGGGTTTCAGGAGCGCTGACCGTGGGTCGCGCTGCTTGTGCACCGCATGGCCGAAGCCCGGTAAACGCAGCTTCTTCTGGAGCATGCGCTCCAGTTGGCTCGCCACCTTCTTGCGCGTGCCGATGCGTTGGATGGTCTCCATGACGCTCTTGATGGCGCCACCGTGAAGACCTCCCTGCAAGGCGCCGAGACCGGCTCCGATGGCGGCAAACATGTCCCCGCGCGTGCTGGCAACCAGCCGCGCCGCGGCCGCGGGGGTATCAACCCCGTGATCCGCGAGGATGACGAGGATGCGGTCGAAATGTGCGGTTTCGTCCGCGCTGGGTGCTTCGCCACGCAGCATGTGCAGGAAGGCGGTGCTCTGAAGCGCCTTGGCTGGAGCATCGACCGGCGCCTTGTCCTCACGCATGCGCAGCCAGGATGCGGCCGCAACAGGCAGTTGTGCCGCAATGTGGCGCGCCTTGGCATCGTTGTCCTGGTCGGTGTCCCCTTCCGCATCGAGGTCGAACACACCGAGAGCACACACGGCCGCGCGCAGCACGGTCATGGGGTGGGTGTCCTTCGGGAAGGTGGCCAAGAGATCCATCACTGGCTGTGGCAGGCGCCGCGCTTCGGCAAGATCCGCCTTCAGCCGTCGCAACTCATTGGCCTTCGGGAGGTAACCGCGCCAGAGCAGAAACGTGACTTCCTCGCAGCCCGCACGTTCCACCAGCTCCGCGAGGTCGTAGCCACGGATGGAGATCACGCCCGCTTCACCGTCTACACGGGTGAGAGCGGTTGTCACTGTTTCGGATTCAGCTGTCATGGGCTTTCTGAGGTGCACTCTTGTAGCCCCCGGCAGGAGCGAGCGTAAAGAGTCGTGGCTGTTCGTCGCCTGTTTCGGCTACAAGTCGTTGCATGGCACTGTGTTGTGCTTGCGATATTCTCGATGCCTCCGCGCCCCATGCCTGGCTCTCGCTCTGGTCGCAGGGGGGTATGCTGCCGCGGCCAACACGCCCACCGCATGAGCCTCAGCCTCGCGCAGATTGCACACTTCCTGATCGCTCTCACCGCGCTGCTGGTGGGTTCCCATGTCATGGGGTTCCTCTTCGCTCGCTGGCGGCAGCCTCGCGTCCTTGGAGAGATCACCGCGGGCCTCATTCTCGGCCCGACGCTCTTCGGGGCCTTGTTGCCGGAGTTCCAGCGGCAGTGCTTCCCGGACTATGGCCCGACTCCGAAGATCCTCGGCTTCGTCTATCAGATGGGGCTCTTGCTCTTGATGTTCCTGTCGGGGGCCGAGATCCGCTCGACCTTCCAACGCGGTGAAAGAAAGACCATTCTCTCCATCGTGCTGGCGGGGACGCTCATCCCCTTCATCGTCGGCATGCTCGCCCTCGGCGTCTTTGATGCATCCGCACTGGTCGGCAGCAAGTCCAACGAGACGAGCTTCCTCCTGATCTTCGGCATTGCCATCGCCGTCACCAGCATCCCGGTCATCTCGCGCATCATGTTCGACCTCGGTGTGCTCGAAACGAGTTTCGCGCGGGTGGTGCTCGGCGCGGCCGTGCTCGAGGACATCCTGCTCTATGTGGTGCTTGCCGTCGCGCTCGGTTTGGTGCAGACCGCCGGGCGTGACGAGTTCGGGCTCGCGCCTCTCCTCGACATCCATCCAGGCACGAGCGACGCCACCTTCTGGCACGTAGGGGCGACGCTTGGGTTCTTCGCCTTCGCGCTGCTGCTCGGGCCGCTCATCTATCGCGCACTCGCCGGCTTCCGCTTCAACATCCTGCGCATCAGCAACCCCATTGCTTTCGAGCTCGTGTTCATGCTGGCGATGACATCCGTCTGCGTGTTCCTTGGCATCACACCCATGTTCGGCGCCTTCCTCGCGGGACTCGTCGCCGGAACCATGCCCGACGGCGCGGCGCATCCGCGGGCGGACATCAAGAGTGTGTCCTTCGCGCTCTTCATTCCCGCGTACTTCGCCCTGGTGGGATTGCGGCTGGATCTGCTCCACCACTTCGACCCCTTGTTTTTCGCCGCGTTCCTCGCATTCGCCTGCATCATCAAGGCTCTCAGCGTCTGGGCGGGTGCGCGCGCGGTGGGTGAACCACCGCGCACGGCATGGAACCTCGCCGTAGCCATGAACGCCCGCGGTGGCCCCGGCATCGTGCTGGCTTCCGTTGCTTTCGATGCTGGCATCATCAGCGAGCGCTTTCACGTCGCGCTGGTGATGCTCGCCATCGTCACCTCCCTGATCGCGGGCTCCTGGCTCGGAGCAGTGGTGCGAAGCGGTCGACCGCTGCGCTGACCGCTGCGTCATCGCGGCTTTGCCACTCATCAACGTGCACTTCCGTTTCCGCATTGGGATTCAGCCGGATGGTCCGTGGGCCGAGAACGTGATCACCGCACAGGATGAGGACGTCCACCTTCTCGATGCCGGCACTGAACCAATGCCTCCAGACACCCTCTTGGCGTGAGCTCCCGCTGGCGCCATTCGAATCTTCTGTCCTGAACTTCACCACGTACCCGTCATCACGCCACGCCTGCGCCGGCGGTGGAGCAATGAACAAGGCAAGGTGTGAAGCGCGTCGCTGTTCCGCTTTCAACTTCAAGGCCAGTGCCAGCGTGTTCGAGCCCGCCTTCAACATGACGCGTTGCCGGGGCCACTCGCACTGTTGCTCGAACCTCATGGAGCGCTCGTCTTCTGACTCGGTCCCGTTGGATTTCGTTGCCGCACTTCCGGAAGCACCGCGAAGGCGGTCCTTGCGCTCCGCCACTTCCTGGTTCTGCTGACGCAACCGCTGAAAACTCGAATTCCAGAGTGACGCCTCCAGCACGAATCCCGTCGGCAGGCCGTGGATCTGGAAATCATTCAGACTGCCCGGGCGAAAGGCGTGCTCCTGACTCCAACCACCGAAATCACCCCCGTTGTGGATGCTCGCATTCATGCGCAGGAGGAGGACCGCATCGGCTGGCACAAGAAGATCCGGCGCCATGCTCAAGTGAACCTTCGCGCTGGCCGGCCCTGCATCCAGCACGCCTGCGTCACCTCCACCCGCAGCAACATCCAGAGCCTTGAACGCACAACTGACGCTGTCCGGCCCGCGCCGTGTCGCCATGATCGCGTAACGGGCGGACTCGGGCAGCAAGAAACGGAGCTCGTCCGACGCCTTGCATTTCTGTTGCTCCATCGTGTACCACCCATGCGACTCGACGCGTACGCAGCACGCCTCGACACCGGCTTCGGCGGGCCAGTCTGCGGGCAGCTTCGCCGTGACCACGCAACCTTGCTTCACGACCAGCGTGATGTCCCGCGTCTCACCTGCCGTGAGCGGAGGCACCTCCACCCAACCGGCAAATGCACCAGCAACGCTTTTCACCTCCACGCGGAGCCTGTGGCCCTCGTCGACATTCAAGAGCACTGGTTCGTCTGGGCCTGCCGTGAAGGTTGACATGGATGGCATGACGCGGGCGTACTCCCTGGCGTCACCGACCTTCGCTTCCGTAGTCACGGACGAGCGAAACTCTTGCTCACCAAGCGGAAGCCAACCCGCCTCCACCTCGACGCGTTGCGTGACGCCTTCCAGCTTGACCCGCAACGCACTCGGTGGGACGAATCGCACCACAAGGAGTCCGCTCTGCACTTCATCCACGGTTCCACGCAGCGACACCCGCCGCCCGCCTTTGGAGACCTCGACCCACCACGCGCCGGAACGCGGAAGGTCAAAGCGCGCCTCTCCCCAACGATTGCTGAGAGTGCGCCGCGTCACCTCGCGATCCTCCAGCACCTCTGCGCCCAACGGGCGCGTCTTGCCAGTCTGAAACCGGATTTCCGCTGCGGGCACGGTCCTTTCCTCACCAACGGGTCCTTCGATCACGCGGACCAGCAGTTTCTCTTGACGATCTGTCTCTCTCCGGAACGGCACAGCCTTGATCAGTGACGGCTCGCCTGACCATTCCGGAGCCTCGCTCGCATTCACGGAGATCCCGCCTGCTGCGTCGTGGGCATTGATCGCAGCGAGCGACGCATCATCAGTGCCAGCACACGGCACCGATCTTTCCTCCTGCATCAGCAGGTACGCCGCCGTTCCAAGAGACACAACTGTGATTGCTGCGGTCAATGCCCATCGCATACGGTCTCTCCTCAGGTTCGAATGACGTCAATGCGACCGCCGCAACTGTTGCAGTGGCCCGTGAATTCGAAGGCGACGACGTGGGCACCTACATACGCTTCCGCAACGGTCTTGAAGAACCCGAGCATGGCATCCGCTCGTGTGCTGACCGCGACGGACGCGCTCAGTTGAAGCGTCGCAGAGGTGACTCCCGCGCGCGTCTTGTTTTGCTGACCTTGGCACAGCTTGGTCTGCGGGCCCTGCGCGGTGCTGACGAAGACAGGAATCGGAATGCCATACACGGGCACACTTCCGGCTTGCGTGGAGGACGACGATGATTCGACGCTGCCGCCGACGGGGCACGAGAAGTCGATCTCCGGGCACACAGCGATGAGTGTGCCGCCGGCGCGCGCATGGGATGCAGCGCCATCCACCTTGGCAATGCACATGAACGACGAGCTGAAATTGATCGAGACAACGGGCTGCGGGTTGCTGCACGCACGGATGCGGTCAATGCGGATCGTGCTCGTGGATGCCGTCTCTGATGCAGCCGCGGCAGAGTCGTTGAGCGTCGCGTCCCAGGCGAAGGCCTCGCCCTGGATGAGCCCGCCAGAGCACTTGGTCGTGGCCGCCTCGACAGCGCCCTGGAATCCGAACAATGTCCGCCGCACGCGCGGACCATCTGTGTGAGTGGCACTCGCGGGCATCGCGGTGTCTCTCCACACGCACCCAGCATCATGCCTCACCACCTGAATGTCCGTGAAGTTCGTCCGGATCGGATTGACCGGGACTTGCCCCATGACCCATCCCGTTGACAAGCACACTGCAACGATCCACGCCGCACACCTGTCTCGACTCGACATGCAAACCTCCTTGCGGGACATGTGGCGCGGTCACGCAGCACCCCGGAGGAATCCGGCACCTCGTTCGTTACGACAAATCTGGCGCGCTGCGGGTTATCCTCGACCCTGCATGGAACGCGCCGCCGCCATTGTTGTCATCGGCAACGAGATCCTCAGCGCCAAGGTGGAGGACTCGAACGCCCCGTGGCTCGTGAGGGAACTCCGCGCCGTCGGCATGCCGGTCGCGCGCATCGTCACCATTCCGGATGAAGTGCCGGTGATTGCGGAGACCGTGCGCTCCCTCGCCGCCGCCTTCGAACAGGTCATCACCACCGGCGGCGTCGGCCCGACTCTGGATGACGTGACACTGGAAGCCATCGCACTCGCCCTCGGACGCCCGCTGGTGATCGAGCCTCGCCTCGAAGCCGCCATCCGCGCGCACTACGGCGCAGCCACGCTTCCGGCGCACCTGAAGATGGCGCTCGTGCCCGCGGGCGCTCTCCTCACAGACCCGCCCGGTACCATCTGGCCCATCGTCGATGTCGGCAATGTGCTCGTGCTCCCCGGCGACCCTGGCATCATGAGGCGCAAGTTCAGTGCCATCAAGGAGCGTTTCCGCCGCACGCCGCTCTGTCTCCGCCGCGTGTACCTCGTGGGCGATGAGGGTTTCGTCGCGCCGCACCTCGATACGGTTCATGCGGCACACCCGGTGGTGCAACTCGGCTCCTACCCGAGCTACGACGGCCGTGATGTACGCGTGATGGTCACGTTGGAGGCCGCAGACCCGGCCGCCGTGGATGCCGCCGTCGCGCTATTCCTGCAGTGCATCAGCCCCACGATGCTGGTGCGCGTGGACTGAGCCCGCGTAGACTGGGCGCGCTCCGGCACATGCTGGGGCTTCATCCCGCAAACGGAAGCGCCCATGCAGATCTTCATTGATTCCGCCGACATCCAGCAGATTCGCGAAGCCTTCTCCTGGGGCATCGTGGACGGCATCACCACCAACCCGTCGCTCATCAAGAAGGCGGTCGAGAAGCTCAAGGCCTCCGGCGACGGCGTGAGCATGGTCGACTACATCACGCGCATTCTTGAAGCGGCGGATTCGACGCCCGTGAGCCTTGAAGTCATCGGCACCACCGAGCGCGAGATGACAGCACAGGGCCTCTGGCTGCACGAGCGCTTCAATGGCGTTGCCGGCAACGTCGTGGTGAAGGTGCCCGTCAACACCTCGATGAAGGCCGGTGACGGCCTGAACTGGGACGGCTTGAAGACCATCCGCACACTTTCCGAGCGCGGCATACCGATCAACTGCACGCTGATCTTCACCCCCGAGCAGGCGTTGCTCGCGGCGAAGGCCGGTGCGCGCTACGTCTCGCCCTTCGCAGGACGCATCGACGACATGCTGCGCGCGCGCGCGAACTTCGCCGGCGGCAAGATGGACTACTTCCCCGCCGAGGGCGTGAAGAATGCCGCGGGCGAACTGATGCACGACAACGGCCTCGCCTCCGGCGTGCAACTTGTGAACGAGTGCGTCGCCGCGTTCACGCGCCAAGGCATTGATTGTCAGGTGCTGGCGGCAAGCCTGCGCAACCCGCGCCAGGTTCGGGAATGCGCGCTCGCCGGAGCGCAAGTCGGGACCGTGCCCTTCGAAGTGCTGCGCGCCATGATCGACCACGACAAGACCGTGGAAGGCATGGTGGCCTTCTGCAAGGACATCGTGCCCGAGTACGCAGAACTCCTCCCGAAGAGCTGAGCATGGGGCGGCTCGCGGGTTTCCTCGTCAGCGCGGCGGGCCGCGGGCCTGCGCGTCGCTTCGATGACGCCTGCCATGCGCCGCGGGAAGCGCAGCAAACACGGCTGCTGGAGCTTTGCGCGCGTCATGCGAACTCCGAATTCGCGCGCGCTCACGATCTCGCGGCGGTGCGCACACTCGACGATTTCAAGGCGCGCGTTCCCATCCACGACTACGAAGATCTGCGCGCCGACATCCAGCGCATGATGCTGGGTGCAACGGGCGTGCTGGTGGCGGAGCCGGTGGAGCTGTTCGCACGCACGAGTGGGACCTCGGGCGAGCCGAAGTTCATTCCCTCCACGCGCCGTTGTCGCATTGACGATCACGCCGAACAGTTGCGCACCTGGTTTCATCACGCGTTGCGCGATCATCCGGGGCTTTTCCGTGGCGCAGTGCTCAGCATGACCTCGCCCGCCGTGGAAGGCCGCACGCCATCTGGCATTCCCTACGGTTCCGTGAGCGGGCTCATGCAGCAGCACATGCCAAGCCTCGTGAAGCGCTGCTATGTGGCGCCGGAGGAACTCGCGGCCACGGCCGCCCACGAGGCGCGCTGGTACGCCCTCGCACTCCTCGGGCTCGCCGCGGATGTCACTTTCCTCGCCACAGCGAATCCCTCCAGCGTGCTCCGCCTCGTGGAGACCATCGACACGCGCTCGGAGGAACTGCTGCGCGACCTCCGCGATCGCTCGCTCCGCGGTGCCGGAGACCTCGAGCCATCTGTGCGCGATGCGGTGCTGCGACGGCTGAAGAACGGCGCGGAACGCTCTGCAGTGCTCGCATCCGTGCGGCAAGCACGCGGCGGGCGACTGCTGCCTGCGGACTATTGGCCACACCTCGAACTCATCGGCTGCTGGAAAGGCGGCACGGTCGGTGGTCACGTGGAGAAGTTCGACGCCTGGTTCCGCGCAGGGCGTGGCAGCGTGCCCGTGCGCGACTGGGGCTGGTTGAGCTCGGAATGTCGCGGGAGCATTCCGCTCTCGGACAACGGTGCTGCGGGCGCGCTCTCGGTGCACAAGGTCGTCCTCGAATTCGTGCCGGTGGAGAATCTCGACCGCACGCAACCAGAGACGCTCCCCGCGGAAGCCCTCGAAACCGGGCGCGAATACGGCGTCATCGTCACCACCAGTGGTGGCCTGTGGCGCTACGACATGAATGACATCGTGGAAGTCATCGGCCGCCGCCATGCCACGCCACTCGTGGTCTTCCGCCGCAAGGGTCGCGGCATGACGAGTCTCACCGGCGAGAAGATCAGCGTGAATCAGGTGATTCTCGCCGTGGACAGAAGTGCGCGTGCCACGGGCTGCATCGTCGATCACTGGCGCGCCGAGGCCGATCCCGACGAATCGCGCTATGTGTTGCTTGTGGAGAGCAAGCGTGGCATACCGCCCATGGCGCGTGCACCCTTCCTGCGCACATTCGACAGCGAATTGCAACGTCTGAATCTCGAATACGCGGCGAAGCGCACGTCGGGGCGCTTGCACATGCCTGTGTTGCATCTCATGCGCGACGGCTGGTACGCAGCGGGACGCTCGGCCCACGCGGATGCCGGAGGGCGCCTGTTCCAGGCGAAGACCATTGTGCTGCGCACGCGCACCACTCCGGACACCTCGGAGCCCGAGGCCATCATCAGTGCCGAGGATGATGCGTGAACGCCGCCGCCATCACCGAGCTGCGTGCAAGCGACGGCGTCGCGCTGCGCTGCGCCCTTTGGAAGACGGATTCTCCGCGTGCCGCGCTGCTCCTCGTGCATGGCGTCGCCTCTCACCTCGACTGGTATGCGCCGCTTGCGGCAGAACTCTCCTCCCGTGGCATTTGCGTGGCCATCGCCGACCGCCGCGGAACCGGCAAGAGCGGCGGAGTGCGCGGTGATGCGCCGGATGCGGACATCCTCCTCGATGATGTCCGGCTCGCTGCCGAACATCTCCGCGCCGCCGTGCCCGGCGCGCCGCTGCATCTCGCTGGTGTGAGCCTCGGCGCGCTGCTGGCGACCGCGGCGGTGACTCGTGGCGTTGTCAGCCCTGCATCACTCCTGCTCATCACTCCAGCGTTCGCGCTCGCGCAGCCGCTCAACGGCTGGCAGCGCCTCCAACTCCGCCTGCTCTCAACGCTCTGGCCTCGCTGGACGCTGAAGTTGCCCTACGACTCGAAAGCCGTTGCGCGCACAGGGGATTGGCAGGCCGCGCTCGATGCAGACAAGCTCAGGCTTCGGACCATCACGGCACGACTTGCGTGCGTGACCATGTCCTTGCAGGCCGAAGTCGCCGCCGATGCGCATCGCGCGAAGGTTCCGTTGCTGATGCAGCTCGCCGGAGCCGATCGAGTGGTGGACAACGCCGCAGCGCGCGCGTTCTTCGCCGTGTCACCGGGCAGTCGCTTGACAGAGGAATACGCGGACGCACCCCACGGATTGCCGCTCTCGCTGGCCCGCGGAAGGCTTGAAGCGGCAATGGCGACCTGGGTTCTCGACGGGTTCACACACGCCGGTCGCCTCGAAGCGCGGGTCGAGCGCGACGCCACAAATCTGTTGCGCCGCCCGGGACGCGCTTGACCGGACCGGAACGTTAGTGCATCCGCCTCTTCACCAGACGATGACCGCTCGTGCTGGCGTGAGAGCGAGGTTCAGGCCGCCCATACTCGGCCCCAGCGGGTCCAGTACCGCCGCCTGCGCATGAAATGTGACTCCATGGAATGCCGGGTTGTTGGGAAGGGGCATTGGCCAGAACACATTGCCATTTGTGTCGGTCACACCAGGAAGGAAAACGACTGGTCCTGCGAGATCCAGATACACGCCACAGGTATTGATGGGGCTGGTGCCCAACCCGGCAGCTATGGCAAGTACGGCAGGCGCATTGTTGAGAGCACCGTAAAGGGCCGTGTAGAAGCTCGCATTCCCGAGCTGTGCATTGCCTGGCAGCAGGACCGGCGGAGCAGGACTACTCCCTGAGCAACCAGGTCCTGTCAAGGCACTGTTTCTGAAATAGTAGAATGGGCAATAGTACGGCGTGCACACAAGATCCGGATCGCTGTCACCGTCAAAGTCAGCGACAACGGTGTACGGGCAGTACGAAGAGTTGGGGCACGGCGTGTGCGAAGAGCTCATGCCCGTTTGGTGAAACTGCCCTCCGGGGAGCCCAAGTGCCATGGTCACACCGAAGTTGCACGCAAGCGGGAATGCGCTCAGGTTCGGACGGGGGCCGCGGAGCACGTCTCCAAATCCGTCGCAATTGAAGTCGGCGACAATGGTGGCTGTAAACCACGTGGTTGACGGCGGCGCAGAGAAGGTTCCCGCAGGAATGAGTGTACGCGCTACGCTGCCGAGATACACTTGGAACAGTACTGTGGGCACGCCCCCGACAGTCGTGGGCACGCTGCTGATCAGATCAGTGACACCGTCTCCATTCATGTCAACAGCGCCCACCAGGCCCACGATGACGAGTGTGGGGAACAAGGAGAACCCTGGAATGGAAGTAGCGCTGGGTGCGGTGAATTGTCCGACTCCATTACCCCAGAGAACATTCGTCGTCCAGGACATTCCGGCTCCGAAATCCGTGTGTTGGACGGCAAGATCCATGTTCCCGTCACCATCGAAGTCACCTACGCGTGGGGCACCACCTTCGCCACTTACACAGACGGCGCCCGACGTTGCATACACTTGCACTTGCCAAGTCAGGTTCCAATTTGGGAACTGATTGATATAGCAGGACAAGGTCGGCGCATAGTTGCCGCCACTGGAGTACGTGAGCACATCCGGAAATCCATCATTGTTGACATCGGCCATGGCGAACCAATGCAGCAGACCTTCGGCGATACTCAGCGTAATACTGGCCGTGCTCGCTGGCACGAATGTGCCATTCCCGTTGCCGATGTTGACGTGTATTGTTGAAAAGAACGCGGTTGGAGCTGGCGGATTGAGCCGATCGTAGATCAAGTCCAGCATGCCATCGCCGTTGACATCAGCCGCAGCGGAATGCATGTTGCTGCCCCATCCCACAGTGGAGTAGGCTTGCGAAAAGTCAACGCCTACCCCACTGATCGCTGGATCGAGATCAACATCAAAAACTGCCGATCCCGCGTGGAGGTAGAGCAGATCCGCATATCCATTCTGATTGAAGTCGGCTGCAAGTGGGACGTAAGCCACTCCTCCTCCTGGCGGCGCCATGGGCACATTGAGCGCTTCCGCAAAGTACTGCCCGGGAATAACCGTCGCCATCATCAGCAACTGGATGCAAGCAATCAGGCCATACCGCGTGGAAGCAATCACATGCTTGGGTTTACTCATGACATCTTCCTCAGTAGCAGACCTGATTCTCACCGACCACGCTCGCGATCGAAGGGTAAGCGAGATCGGGCACCTCCAGAGCGAGCACCGTCACGGTGGCTGGTTGTGGCAGGTTGGCTGGTATGGCCACGCTGTACACACTCACCCTCATCGTGCCTCCTGCGGGACCCGGGGCGTTGGTCGATGACACGAAACTCGTCGGGAGTTGCGTCCCCTTCCACTTGCATGTGAGCGACTGCAACGGAAATGGGTTGCTGCTCCCGACGGTCCCGATACCTGCTGCAGCACGGTTGTGACTGACTGTGATGGTCAGGGTGCCGCCCAAGGGAAGGGAGTTTCGTGGAAACACCTCAACAAGGGGACGGCTCACCGGCACGGATTGCAGTACATTAGACACCGTATTCATATCGATCGCGCCGGGCAGGCGTATGATGGTACCTGGCGCCATGCGCATGCTGCTCACCGGTAATGCTGGCAACGTCGTAGCACTGATATTCCAGTAACCCACATAAGCGACGCTACCAGAAACTAGGACTGGCGGCAGATTGAGCATATTGAGTATTGACTCGTACCACCATTCACCGAAAGATGCGGTAGCAGGGAGGGTGCCACCCCCAAACCCCAAGCTACCAAGCGGCTCGACGCATAGCGCGAAATTCCTTGGGGCACTCACGGGGATTCCGTCCAGACGGAATTCCCCCGTGCAGGGTGCACCAGCAATTGTATCGCTGACCCCGGTGACGCTTTGTGGCCCCGACCGGTAGGTTCCGCTGACTGTTCCGACCCACGGAGTGCCGACGGGGGGCAATGTCAAGGGTGCCACGCCAACGTCATTCACCACAAAGATATTATGACCAAAGGAACTTGCCGCGTGAGTTACGGAACCGACAATGCTGGCGGTTTCGTTGATGAGGGGCGTCTTTGTTGAGCTCGCGATCGACGTCACTGGATACAGAATGGAGAACGCGGCAATGTCATCTTGGAGCCACGGATTCGATACGCGATTCCGCGCCGAAACACCATATGGCGGAGCCAAGGCCGCTGGAGTATACAATGTCCTCGTAAAGGACGCTGTCATTGCGGGCACGTCGTTGAAGTCCTTGGAATAGAGCGCCCTCAATGTCGGAAGGAAAGGCACTCCCGTCGGATTGGCAGTCGGCCCTCCGGGGTGTAGGTTGGTGTGGTCAAGACCCCAGAAATGCCCCACCTCGTGCGCAAGCCCACTGTTGGTCTGGGTGAGGAGTCCGCCCCATGCGGATGGATCGGACTCGAAGATGGTGTCACACTCTGAAATGACGCCTGTCTTGGGGTTGACCAGCATGCTGCTCAACCCGCCCACTGCTCCGCCCAGCAGCTGCGGGATCCCAGAGACGGTCGGCAGGAAAACGAACTCGTTCAGGCCATTGCCAGTTGGGCCGCCGCAAGCAAGCGACCAGATGAACTGCCCGCTTGTGGTGATGACGGAGCCCGGAGACGTGTATGTGGGGGTGGGGTCTGTCGGCGTAGACGGATAGTTGACTCGTACGGCTGTAGGGACGTTCGCCGTGTGCAGAGTGTTGACGCCATTCATGAGTGCATCGATGTCATTGGCGAACATTTGCTGGGTGTAAGGTGCTCCCAATAGCGGCACGCCTCCGGGGCCTGCAAAGATGTCCGCTACCTGAGCCGCGCTCGGCGGGATGTTGACGATGTAGGGGACCTGCACCCCCGCTGGCCAGTGCCTTGTCACAAGTGAAAAAGCCCCGGTTGGGTCAGGGTTGTTGGGGTTGGGCGTGCCGTCAAGAGAATATGGAGCTTCCGCGTAGGGAGCGGCAGCACTGCAAGGCAGGCCGCCCGTTCCAGGCAATCCGGTTGCGCTTGGTGCAGCCATCACATACCAGAGCATGTAAGGATCGTCGCCCTCTTGGGTATTGTCTGCGTTGGTGTGCTTCTTGGAGTACCCGCCGCAGGACTCCACAATGTGAACCAAGCCGGAAGGGAGGAGCGTGACCGAGGCGCCGGGAGACGTACGCAGGTGCTTGCCCGCATGCTTGTGCAGGCAACGCAGCTCGTGTGTGCTGGGGTCAATGGTTGTTGCGCAAGGAGTGAGAGCACGGAAACCGGACGGAAGCTCAATGCAGGGTGCCCGTGCCGACATCGGGCGCGTCTTGCACGCCGACTCATCCGAAGAACCACCAGCAATCCAGCCGTACACCATGAACGCGGTCACCAGAGCGAACAGCGTCAGCGCATGCGCGCTGCCGTGAGTCCGTGAGTCCGTGAGTCCATTGTAATTTCCTTGGCGCCGTGGCGCGTCGCTGTGGAGTGTGCCCCAACGGCATGCACGACGTCAAGTGCGCGTTTGGAAGCGCCTCAAGCAAAGAACTTGCGCACAAGACCAAGAGCCGTCACGGAGCGTGTGTCGAACGCGACGCCACGAATCTGTTGCGCCGCCCGGGCCGCGCTTGACCGGACGCACACACTGCGGCCACGATGCCGCCACACCAGTGATGACCAGGCGGCTCCTGCCACTTCTCGTGCTTGCTCTTGCCCTCGCGGGCGGCTGGCGCTCGCTCTCCATCGGGCATTTGAGCGACGACTGGGCGCTTCTTGACTACGCCGCACGGCACGGCAACGCGGCGCAATGGACCGGGCCCTGGCTGGAACTCGAAAGCCTCCGCTTTCACCGCCCGCTGTTCACCGGGCTGTATGCACTCGACTATGCACTTGCTGGCAGCGACCCCTTCCTCCCGCACGTGCTTCAAGTGGTCGTACACGGGCTCTCGGCCCTCCTGCTGTATGCGCTGCTGCGCCTTCTGGGAGTGCGCCCGGCCGGTGCTGCCACAGGCGGTGCTCTCTTCGCACTGCATCCATTTCTCCCGGGCGCGACAGGTTGGTTGGCCGGACGCTGCGGCACCTTCGCCGGTTTCTTCACCCTGCTCACAGGCGTGCTCTGGCTCCTCCCTACCGCCGGGATGCGCACCGTTTTGTGCCGCACGGGCGCCGTGCTCGCAGCCGTTGCTGCAGCGCTCACCCGCGAGAGCGGGTACCTCGCACTTATTCTGCCCCTCACCCTCGACCTGTGCTCCGCCAAACGCCAAGCCTTCGCTCGGCTCGTGATGCGGCACGCCTTCTCCGCAGCGGCTGGCACGTCCCTGCTCTGCCTGCGCTACGCGGCGCTCGGTACGGTCGGCGGCGGGTATCCCGAAAGCGCCGGACTCGTCGGCGGTGGCGAGCGCGCCGTGGCGGCCCTCAAACAAGCTGGACTCGCACTGCTCGATCTCACGGGCACCGTGCCGGCCATGGCTGATCCGGACCGCTGGTTGGCTATCGCCACGGGCACGAGCCTCGTGCTTCTCTTGGTGTTCGGTTGGCGGCTCGCGAATGGCGCCGAGCGGCGCGCTGCGCTCACGCTGCTCGCGCTCTTCTCGACCCAGTTCCTGCTCCTCGTGCTGCTCGATCCCACGCTGCATCCGAGTACCGGCCAGCGTTGGTACGCGGCCATCGCCTGTTTCGCGGGCATCGTTGGAGCACTTTCAGCGGGGCTCTTCATCCGCGCACGGGTTTTCGCGCCGCTGTGGTTGCTGCCGGTGGTCGTGTTTGGCCATTGGCGCGTGCAGAACGAGATGCTTCAGTCGAACACAGAAACGCAGGCCCTGCTCCGCTCCGCCGAAGTCATGGTGCGCGCGGAGAAGAAGAAGCGCGTCGAGGAATGGAAGATCGACCTCGGGCCCGTGGTTTTTTCGTGTCTGCCGGAATCCCGCGCAGGCTTCCCCACCTTTCAATGGGGCGTCAGTTCCGCACTGGCTCCACCCTTCATCGGCACGTCGCTGCCCGCCCGCATCTATCCCGTCCACCGCTTCATGTATCTCGGGCCGCAGACCAACTGGAAGGTGCATCCGCCTGTGGAAGCGCTGTTGCACATCCGCGGGCGACAGCCTTACAGCATCGGGCCCACAAACCCTCTCGCTCCCGACTTCGGCGAGTTGCGCAGCGCGGACGTCCATTCGATCATCACGTTCCTCGGTGACAAACCATGGGACTGGAAGGACTACTTCGGCGGGGAACTGCCTGTGTTGCTCCCGGAACATGCCGCTAGTGAGCTGATTCCCTGCGACCTCAGCAAGGACCGATTGCTCGTACGTGTGGATGCGCGCGGTTGCAGGGAAATGGAGTTCTTCTGTTTCCTCGAAGGCGTGGACATGCGGCATCGCATGACGGTGCCTCCACCTGCAGCAGATGGTGCGACATGTGCTGAAATGGATCTGACCTCTGAACTCGCGCCCTACGCGCGATTTTTCGGCAGACCGACGGAGATTCACGTCGTTGTTGTGGGCTGGCGTGCTGATGACCCCGCTCGCCCGAAACTCTCGCGCGTGATCACTTTCATGGCCCGACCCTGAGTGCTTGTCGCGCGTCCACGCTCCGGAGTCCGCCAAGACCAAGGGCCGCCACCTCACGGTGTGCGGCCCGGTGACTTCGCGCATGCACGCCTGTTGGCTGGTGCCTGCGCAAGTGCATCAGCTCAAGGAATGGTCGTGCCCAGATAGAATGCGCCGGCTGCGCCCGGGTTGCTCGCATAGAAGATCTGCGTCGACCCGTTCAGATCGAAGGGACGCGAGACATAAGGCGTCGGCAGGTAGTACGGCTGCGAACCATTCGTGGTGCCGAACCACTCATGGAAATTCTCGTTCGCGGCACCCAAGATCGGGTTCACGTTCATGGCGGAAAGATCCTTCATGGGGTTCGCCGCATTCTGCGGGCCGAGATTGCTGCCGGCGCTGATGCCGACAAGCATGTCGTAGAAGCCCATGGCCGTGGTGGGCGCCGAGTAGATCTCCACGTCGCCGAGCGGAGAAGCCCAGATCTTCATGGAGAAGGTGTGATTGGCGCCGTTGCCGAATTCCGCCACATTCACGAAATCCACGTGAACGTTGGGTGGTGTCGTGCCCTGGTCGATGTACGCCGTGACGGTGCCGCCCGCGTTGGGCGAGAGGTCGGTCCACTCGCCGCAGATGCGTGGCATCTGGGAAACGAATTCGGATGTTGTGGGTGTGAAGTCCGTATTCGCGCTTCCGAACGTGATTTCTCCGTTCGAGTGCACGTTGATGTTGTTGTAGTTCTGCGCGTAGAAAGGCAGGTTGATGCCGAACGACGTCAGCGAAACGTTCAGGGATTGGTCATCGCCGAGGCTCAAGGCTTGCGCCGTGATGCCTTGCGTGATCACCAGGCGCGTCGCCGCCGTGAGCGTCACGCCCACCGAGGATGCGGGATTGGCGATGGCCGTCTGCCAGCAAGATGCCCCGCCCACCGGAGATGTTGCGGAGACGGTGAAGGTGGTGATCCAGAGGCCGCTGGCCCCGGTGTTGAACACCGGATTCGTAAGGCCGTTGAACGGCAGTTGCAACCCGACAGGCGAGAGGTCCACGATGTTCGTGCCCCAAGGCGCCCCGAGTGCCAGCATGGTCGGGCTGTATCCGATGATGAAGGGCTGCCATTGCAGCCCGGACTGAATGGCGGCCACAACCGGGTAGCCCCTCGGGCAGTTGACCGGGTTGATGGGCACGGGCGGCCCACCCTGATTGTTGAACATCATGGAAGCCATGAAGGAGTTGTACTGTTGCGCCGGCAAGACCTCCGCGAAGGCGCCTAGGGCCGCGAGAAGAAGAAGTGTGCGTCGCATCGAAGAGGCTCCTGCACTCGGATACGAACGTCCAAGTGCCAGCAAGAGGGCAGATCCTTGGGGAGTATAGCGGCGACGGGGTGCCGGCCGCCAACGGATCTATGGGCGCGGCCGCCCCAAGAACAGGCCAAACCGTCGTGCTGCAGCAGCTTTGGGGCCGTTCCTCTAGGCTGTTCCCATGCCCCGCGCACTGGTTCTTCTCGCAACTGGGTTCGAGGAGGTTGAAGCCGTCACCGTGATCAACCTCCTCCGCCGCGCCGGTGTGGTCGTGGACGTAGCGGCGCTCGGCGAACGCATCGTCAAGGGGGCGCATGACATCAGCCTCACAGCCGATTCCGTTCTCCCTCGCGATCTCGCCTCCCTCGCCGCGTTCGACCTTGTGGTCCTTCCCGGGGGGATGCCGGGTACGCGACATTTGGCAGAGGACCCGCGCGTGGCGGCGCTGCTGACGGCTGCGCATGCCGCCGGCAAGTGGATCGGGGCCATTTGCGCCGCGCCGTCCGTGCTCGGCGCCGCAGGCTTGCTCGCCGGTCGCCGAGCCACGTGCTTCCCTGGCTTCGAGGAACAATGCCACGGGGCCATGCTGAGCACCGACCCCGTTGTGGTCGACGAACGCATCATCACCAGTCGCGGAGTGGGCACTGCGATCCCGTTCGCGCTCGCACTGGTGCGCGCACTCCAAGGCGCCGCCGCCGCGGAATCACTGGCGGCCAAGATCCTCGCGAACTCCTGAGAAGATCCGCTTCAGTGGGCGCGGAAGCTGCCCTTGGCTTTGGTGCCGGAAAGTCCGTGCTGCGGAATGCGCACAAGACCCTTCTCAGCAGTGACCCGGCCCAATTCCCGCGCCGCGAAACCGTGGCGGCCCGCGCAGGCGATCACCGCGGCCGCGTCCGTCGGCGGCACGATGATGCACAGTCCGATACCCATGTTGTAGACCTCGAACATCTCCGCGGCGGAAAGCCGCCCGCGCTCCGCGAGCACGCGGAACACCGCCGGTGTCTCGGGGAAATTGTCGAGATCGAAGCCCACCTCGGCCTCCACGCGCGTGAGGTTCATGTAGCCGTCGCCGGTGATGTGACAGACGGCGTGCGGCATGGGGCCGGTCTCGAACAATTCCACCGCGAGGTTTACATAGAGCGCGGTGGGCTCCAGCAATTCATCGCCGATGGTGCGCCCGAAGGCCGGCTCGAAGCGGTGATAGTCCTCGACCTGTGGCGCGAGCACGCGTCGCGCCAGCGTGTAGCCGTTGCTGTGAATGCCGCTCGAAGCGACGCCGACCACCGCGTCACCGGGCCGTACATGCTGCCCGAAGATGGCGCGCTCCATCGGCAACACGCCCACGGCGGTGCCCACGAGGTCGAAGCCTTCCGTCGGGCCGGTGCCGCGGAGCATTTCACCGACCTGCGCGATCTCACCGCCCGGAATGCTGATCCGGCAGCGCTTGCAACCTTCGAGCAAGCCCTTGCCCACTTCGGCAAAGACCGCGTTGTTGATCTTCCCCACCGCGATGTAGTCGAGCATGGCAATGGGCTCGGCGCCAACGCAGATGAGATCGTTCACATTCATCGCGATGCAGTCGATGCCGATGGTGTCGTAGCGACCCATCACTTCTGCCACCATCAGCTTGGTGCCGACGCCGTCGCTGCTGACGGCGAGCCCTTGGCCATTGCCGAGGTCGAGCACGTTGGCGTAGTAGCCGAGCCCGCGAATGGGGGCGCCGACGCGGCCTGCGCGGAGCCCGAACGTGCCGCGGATGGACGCCGCCAGCGTCCCCACGGCGCTCGCCGCCGCGTGCGTATCCACACCCGTCTGCCCGTACGTGTCGATGTTGGCCTTGCTCATAGGGCTTTTTTGCCGCCGCGAAGGGCCTTCCATGACCGCTTGCTGCGCGCGCGGATGCTAGCAACCCCCGCGCGTGGCTGAGCGCGTCGCATGCGCACACGTCAGCGCTGCGGTTGCTGGGGGTCGGCATCACGCGGCGCCGCTACGTTGGTGCGCCGCCCGCGCAGCGCGCGGTGCGTCAGAACTTGGGGTGCAGCAGCGCCGCGTGGGCCGCGCGGAGGATGGCTTCGCCGTGGGTGGCGAACGGGCCCCACTCGGAGCTACCCGCGCACGGGAATCCGGTGGCCGTGCTGCGGTGAAACGACGCCATGCGCTTCAAGGCTGACGCCACGGCTGAGTTGGTCATGAGGTAGAGGCCGCGCGCTTCGAGCGCTGTGACAAGGCGTCCGAGATCGGCCCAGTCCCGCTGCGGCGCAAAGCCGTCGACCGGCAGCGCTGGAAACAAGCGTTGCCTCAGATCCTCGGCCAGTTGTGTGCAGGAGTCGGTCATGAAGGAAGCTCGCTGCCCATGAGGCGCGAGCAGGATCCTCGCACCCAAGGGTGGGTTCCGCCAGCGCGCCGAGCACCAATGGAAGAGCCCGCCCCGGTGAAGGGGCGGGCTCAGCGTTGCCCAGGGCGGGACTTGAACCCGCATGGCCTAAAGCGGCCGTTAGCACCTCAAGCTAGTGCGTCTGCCAATTCCGCCACCTGGGCGTGCGATCCGAACCCTGTGCCCACCTTCCCGAAGGAGAAGCGTCCACAGGGAGCGCGATCATATCCCCCGACTCGGCCTGCAAAAGCCCCGGTACGGAATGGCCCCCCGAACCTCGCGGAACGGCCCTCAGTTCACTTCAAGGCGCCAGCGCACCTCGCAGCGCGAGCCGTCCACCACCACGGACATCGCGGCCGCGCGCAGGAGCGTCTTGAAACACGAGGTCCACGTGTGCATTTCGCGCTCGATGCGCGGGCGTTCCACGGCGGTCAGGCTCTGTTCCTGCCGCGCGATGTACAGGTCTTCTTGCTGCTTCCAGGCCGCGCTACCGGGTTGGAGGCCCCGGCGCACCGCATCCATCTGAAATTCCTCGCGCCAGCGGCGGTAGCGGATGTCGCCGAGGGTTGTCTGCTGATAGGCCCAGCCGGGGATGCTCTGCTCCACAAAGGGCCAGAGGTTGTGCCCGTCGAGGATGGCCCCGGCCAGGAGGTCGCGGGGTGCGGCGAGGGCTGCCTCCCCGAGGGTCTCGATGGCGGCGAAGCTCGATGCCGGGGAGCGGCGCGTTGCCCGCACCACATCGAAGAGCGGCGCCCAGTTCGTGACGATCGCATGCGATCCGACGAGCGCGAGGCCCGGCACCAGCACGCGCGGGTCGTCGCGCACGCCCTCCTTCAAGCGCGGAACCAGGGTGAGCACGCCCTGCTCATCCTTCCGTTCGAGTTCGTGCATGAGGGACTGCGCCGGATCGGCCTTGTGCACCTTCTCGATGGTCCCCACGAGTTCGAGCAGCCGCTCGCGTTGACGCAACGGCAGTACGAGAGCGAAACCCGCGGTCGACTTGTCGAGCACGTTTTCGCGCTCTTCGCGGAAGAAGAACAGTGCGCCGCGCGAGCCGAGCGCCTCGTCGAGACGCTCCGCAAGCCCCGCGAGGCTTCCCGTCGCGAGCTGTGTGCGACACCACTCATCAAAAGTGCGCTTCTCCTCCGCGCTGAGCACGTCCGGCCGCGAGAGCAACGCTCTCAGGAGCCTCCCCGGCGGCACGTCGCAGCCCAGCATGGCGAAACAGTCCGCGGGCAGGTACCCGCCGCAAGCATGGCGGAGTTCTGCCAGCGCGCCCTCCTCCATGGGTTGAAAATGAGAGAGCAGGCTCCCGGGCTGAGCCTCCGCCGAGAGCGCGATTTCGAGGGCCTCGTCAGCATCGAGGGTGAAGAGCAGATCCTCGCCCGAAGGTCGCGGGAGAAGATCCTGCACGAGCCCGTAAACCACGGGACCCCAGAGGCGCTTCAGCGAGGCTTCGACCTGCAACTGCGCATCGGCAGCGTCGCGGCGCACGAGGAGCGCGAGAGCGCTGGTCGCGGCGTCGGTTCCCGCGAGCAAGGGCCCGTAGCGAACGGCGCTCGTCTCCGGCATGCCGTCGAGAGCGATGGCATTTCGGATGCGCGCAAGCAGTTCGCCTTCGCTGCTGACCAGCACCGTGTCCGCGATGCGCGTGATGTGCATGGCGCGCCCTCCGCGCGGTGTGAGGCTCACCGTATCGCGGAAGCGTTCGAGGGTGATACCTGCCGCGGCGATCTCCTCCGCGAGGAACCAATCGCAGAGGCTCTCATCAAGGAGCGCGTTCACGCCCGCCAGCGCCAGCCACGAACCAGGCCGGAACGCGAGCAGCATGCGGAATGCGTCCCCGCGCGCGGCCGGCATCCAGCCTGCCATCACCACGTGTTCACCCGTCACATCCGGCGCCAAGGTGAGGCCAAACGGGAGGCGTGTGTTCAGCACCTCCATCTCGTGGAAGGCCGCGCGCACAGCTTCGGGCAATCCGGTGTCCCGCAGTGTGGGCGTATTCAGAAACTCGCGGAAGCCGTCGTCGCTGAGCAAGCGCGCGAGCGCCGGACGCTGGGGCAGGTCCTTCACGAAAGCGGGAAAGCGCGGGATCGAAATGACGAAGTCTGCATCTGCGGGAAGCAGTGCGAGACTGTCCGGCACGCGCGGGCCAAGGGGATTGTGCACCTTGCCGAGGAACAACACCGCGCCGCCGCCGATGATCACTCCGAGCAGAGCCGCGAAGATCCAGCGCCGCCAACGGCGTCGAGGTCGAAGAGTGGTGCGGCCACTGCTGGCGGTCGTTGGTCGTGCCATGTCACGTCGGCCGGATGGAGCGGCGGATCATAACCGTCTGGCCCGCAGGAAGGCCCTCTGGTACCTTCCGCGCGCCCGTCGTATGGCACGACGCCGAACCCCGCTATGAGCACCGAGCCGCACATCTCCCGACGAGCCGCCAGCATTGAGGGCTCACCAACTCTCGAGATCAGCGCCACGGCGGCGCAGATGCGCGCCGAGGGGAAGGATGTCATCGCCTTCGCCGCGGGCGAACCCGACATCGGAACGCCAAGCCTCGTGGATGAGGCCGCCATCGCGGCCATCCATGCTTCGAAGGGCCGCTACACCTCGGCCGCAGGGTTGCCGGAAGTCCGCAAGGCGATTTCGGAACGCTTCCGGGCCGATGGCTACGACTACGCGCCGGATTCCGTCATGGCTGTCGCGGGCGCCAAGGCCGGGCTCTACATGGCCATCTACGGCACCGTCAACGAAGGCGACGAGGTGCTGTTCCCGAGCCCATTCTGGGGTTCCTACACGGAACTTGTGCGCGCGGTAGGAGGCATCCCGCGGCCCATTCCGTGCGAAGCCAGCGCCGATTACCAGCCCGATCCTGCACGCGTCGCCGCGATGATCACGCCGCGCACGCGGGCGATCATGCTCAACAGCCCGAACAATCCGACGGGCACGGTCTATTCGCGAAAAACGCTGGAAGGCATTGCAGAGATCGTGCGCCGGCACCAGTTGATGGTCATCAGCGACGACATCTACGACTGCCTCGTCTACAGCGACGAGCCATTCCTCAACGTGTTGAAGGTGGCGCCGGATCTCCGCTCGCAGTGCGTGATCGTGAACAGTCTCTCGAAGTCGCACAGCATGACCGGTTGGCGCTTCGGGTTCGTGGGCGGGCCGAAGGATCTCATCCAGGCCATGATCCGCGTGCAAAGCCAGGTCATCGGCAACCCGCACACCATTTCGCAGCATGCAGCCATCGCGGCCCTGCGTTCCCCGATTGATCCCACCCGTCGCGCCTCCCTTGATGCGCGGAGAAAACTCATCGTCAACGAGCTCGCAGCGGTGAAGGACATCACCTTCCCCGTGCCGCGCGGTGCGTTCTATGTCTTCATGTCCGTCGAACGCTGGATCGGGCGGAGCTTCCGCGGGCAGACCATCACCTCGTCCGCCGAACTCGCGAACATCCTCCTGAAGGACATGCTGCTGGCCGTGGTGCCCGGCGAAGCCTTCGGCGTCGAACGCCACATCCGCCTCACCTACACGGTTTCGGAAGACCACATCCGCCGAGGCATCCAGCGCCTCGCGGAGTTCAGCCGCGAGCTCTGCTGAACCGCGCGCGCTTCAAGCGCTTGTCGCCGTGTCCCGCTGCGGGGCACCGAGCGCTGCGATGGCTTCCATGATGCGCGCCGCGTAGTCGTCGTTCTCCATGTCGGCGGTCGGCGGCGCGAGGGGCGCGCCATATCGCACCGTGAGAGTGCTGCGCCGTGGCCAACGCGCTGAGCGCGGCAGAAAGGTGAAGCTCCCGAGCAGAGCCACGGGAATCACGCTGATACCCGCCTTCCGTGCGAGGAACGCAACGCCGCCTCGTCCGCGATGGAGGCACCCGTCATCACTGATGCGACCTTCGGGAAAGATCGCCACACTGCGCCCCGCCTCCAGTGCCGCGAGCGCGCGCTTCAAGGCCTCGCTGCTCGATCCGGCGTCCGGCACGGGAATGGCGCTCCAGAGCTTGAAGAACCAGCGCATCCACCAGATGCGATGCACGGACTGCGTCATGAGAAAGGTGAGATGCCGTCCTGAGGCGCGCTGCAAGATGACGGGATCAGCAAAGGAGCAGTGATTGGGCGCGAGAATCACCACGCCCGTCGCATCCCAATCCGGCTCGTTCTCGACGTGCACCCGCGCCCAGATGCGGATGAGCAGACGGCCGAAGAGGCGCACACCGCGCTGGACGAAACCCCGCGGCGTGCGTGCAAACCGACGCCGGATCAGGATGGTGGCACCTCGAGGGCGGCCTCGCTCGCCGGCAGCACCACGCCAGACGCAACGCGATCGCCTTCCTGCAGCTTCTTCACACGCACGCCACCACCGCCACGACCAATGGTGCGCACGTCATCCAGCGCCATGCGGTTGATGATGCCGCCGCCGCTGATGAGGATGAGCTCGTCGCCCTTCCGGACCACGCTCACCGCCACCACTTCGCCGTTCCGCTCCAGCATGCCCATGTTGATCACGCCCTGACCACCGCGACCCTTTTGCGGGTACTCGCTGATCGGTACGCGCGTGGCATAGCCACCTGCAGAGACGCTCAAGAGCTCCGCCGTGTCTTCTGCCACCGCCATGTCCACCACGTGATCGCCTTCCTTGGCTTCCTTGAAACGCACCGCGATGACACCCACGGCGCCACGCCCCATGGACCGCACCGAATCTTCGCTGAACCGGATGGTCTGGCCCTGCGAGGTGGAGACAAGAATGTCGTCCGTGCCGGATGTGAGCATGGCGCGCACGAGGCTGTCGCCTTCATCGAGGCCCACGCCAATGATGCCGTTGCTGCGCGGGTTCGAGTAATCAGCAAGTGGCGTCTTCTTGATGATGCCGTTCTTGCTGATGGTGACCATGAAGCGTCCGTCGAAGTCGCGCACAGGCAGCACGCTGGCCACCTTCTCGCGACCACGCCCGCCGGCCTCGGTCTCCTCGCGCAGCAGCACGAGGTTGCCGATGTAGCTGCCGCGGTTCTCGCGCGTGCATTCCTTGATGCGCCAGCACTTGAGCCAGTGCACCTGGCCCCAGTTGGTGAAGATCAGGAAGGTGTCGTGGTTGTCCGCCACCAGCATGCGCTCGACGAAATCGTCGTCGCCGGTGTCAGCGCCGATCACGCCCACACCGCCACGGCCCTGCACACGGAACGAATCCGGCAAGAGGCGTTTCACGTAGCCGGCGTGGCTCATGGTGACGAGCATCTGCCCGGCGGGCACGAGGGATTCGTCTTCGATCTCGCCTTCCTGTTCGCTGATCTCGGTCTTGCGCTCGTCGCCCATGGCGGCCTTCAACGCTTCAAGATCCTGGATGATGAGCGCGTACACCTCGCGGATGTCAGCGAGGATCTTCGCGTAGCGCTCGATGTCCGCGAGCAAGCCTGCCTTCTCCAGCTGCAGCTTCTCCACTTCGAGGCCTGTCAGACGCGCAAGCCGCATGGCGAGGATGGCGTCCGCTTGCCGGTCGCTGAGCACGAAATGCGCAATAAGCCCCGTCTTCGCCGCTGCCGGTGAAGCACTCGAGCGGATGATGCGCACCACCTCGTCGATGTCCGCAATGGCGATCAGCAGCCCCTCAACGATGTGCAAGCGCTCTTCCGCTTTGCGTTTCAGGAAGCGCGTGCGCCGCTGGATCACGTCCACGCGGTGATCGCGGTAGCCCGCGAGAAGTTCCTTGATGGTGAGTGTCTTCGGACGCCCACCGACGAGCGCAAGGAGGTTGATGCCGTACGTCGATTGCAACGGCGTGAGGCGGTAGAGCTGGTTGAGCAGCACATCGCCCTGGAAGCCCTTCTTCGCCTCGAAGACCAGACGCAGCCCGCCTTCGCGGTCGGTCTCGTCGTTCACATAATCGAGTCCTTCGATTTCCTTGCGCTCGAGAAGTTCCTTCACCTTCTCGAACACGTTCGTCGGATTGACCTGGTAGGGCAGCTCGGTGATGACCACGGTCTCGCGATCACGCCCCGCTTGCTCGATGTGAGCCCGCGCGCGCACGGTGATGCGCCCACGCCCCGTGGAATACGCCTCTGCGATGCCACTCCGGCCGAGAATGATGCCGCCCGTAGGGAAATCCGGGCCCGTCAAGATCTTCGCGATCTCGCCGAGATGGATCTCGGGATTGTTGATGAGCGCAATGAGCGCGTTGCAGACTTCCGTGAGATTGTGCGGCGGAATGCTCGTCGCCATGCCCACGGCGATGCCTTCCGACCCATTGCAGATGAGGTTCGGAAAGCGGCCGGGCAGGACTGTCGGTTCGTCGCGCGTGTCGTCGTAGTTGCGGACGAAGGAGACCGTGTCCTTGTCGAGGTCCTCCATCATGTCCACGGCAGGCTGTGCCATGCGCGCTTCCGTGTAGCGCATGGCCGCAGGCGGCGAGCCATCGATGGCGCCGAAGTTGCCCTGTTTGTCCACCAGCACGTAGCGCATGTTGAAGTCTTGCGCCATGCGCACGAGCGTGGGATACACCACTTGGTCGCCGTGCGGGTGATAGTTGCCGGTGGTGTCGCCAGCGATCTTCGCGCACTTCCTGAACTTCGCCCGCGGCCCGAGGTTCAAGTCGTTCATGGCGACGAGAATGCGCCGCTGGCTCGGCTTCAATCCGTCGCGCACATCGGGCAGCGCTCGCGAAACGATCACGCTCATGGCGTAGGTGAGGTAAGAAGACTTCATCTCCTCTTCGAGGAGTTGATCCTTCACTCTCACTGCGCCCGGGTCTGGAGCTGTCGCTGCTTCTTCCGCGCTCATTTGAACCTTTCCAAGGAGGCTTGGGAGCGGCCGAACCATGCCCCCTCACACTGCCAGCGGCTGAGGCCGAGGAGGCCTCGTTTTCTCGCTGGCCGATTCTACATCAGGTCTTTGTCCTATAAAGACTTAGGGCAAAAGATGGCTCCGTCGCGAGGGCGTGCCCAACCATGTGCCGGGCAAGGGCTTCCGTGGACCTCTAAGATGCCCTGCCCGCGGGCGCGCGCTCTGTGCCGGACAGTGCCCTGTTTCGAGCTCCGGAGACTGGCCTCGGGCGCCCCGTTTGGGAGAGGAGACTTCAATGCTCGGCACACAGATTCGGCAGAAGGACAGCGTGTTCTATTTCGTGGCGTGGCCTGCTGAAGACCTCCTCCGCAAGGTGCGCTTCATCAGCCGCTTCTATGCCGAGGGTGACCAGATCGCGCCGGAGAAGGTCGCACCAGGCGACGAGGTGGCGGGCTTCATCGAGAAGATCGAGCGCAGTGACAAGGCGTTCCAGCGCACCATGTCAAAGTCGAAGATCACGCAGATCGTGAATTTCTACGAAACGGCCGTGAGCCAGCCGCCCATCCCGGGAACCGTGCTGCTGTTCACGCCACAGAGACTCGCCTTCAGCTCCCTCGGCAAGTACGAGAACGTCGGAGATCTCCAGGAGCCGGAGCGGCCGTTCCTCATCATTGATGGCCAGCATCGCCTCGCCGCGCTGCAGTTCTACAGCAGGAAGCATCCCGATGAGGTGCGCGGCCTGCATGTGCCCTGCGTCATCTTCGACGGCAAGGCCGACGATTTCGCGACGGAGATGTTCGTCACCATCAACAGCACGCCCACGCGCATCAATCGCAGCCACCTTGTGGATCTCTACGAGAAGGTCTCGTGGGCGGCGCCAGACAAGAAACTCGCCGCCCGGGTGGGGGAAATGCTCTACAGCGAAGCAGACAGCCCTCTTCGCTACAAGATCAACCGTCTCGGTGGACGTTCGCGGCAGGTGAAGTGGATCCTGCAGGCGGAGCTCTTCAACGAATTGCACAAGTGGGTAGCGGGGGTGCGGAAGCTCGACGCCAGCGCCGCGGCGGCGAAGAAACGCTACGAAATCGTGCGCGACTTCCTGAAGGCGGCGGAAGATGCCTGGGGTGATGCCTGGGGCCACGAGCGCTTCATGGTCACGAAGCCCGTGACCTTGAAAGCGCTGCTGCGGGTCTGCTTCGACCTCGCCGAAGCCGACCCCGCGACCGAAGACCGGCTGGCACGCTGGAAGCGACGGCTCGCGCGCTGGGAGAGCCTCTTGCCGGACTTCCGGGCGGAGGGCTTCTACGAGCGCTTCCCGGCAGCCGGTCAGGTGCAACGGGTGATGAAGATCCACAAGCGGCTCCGCGAGGCTCTGGGCGTCGAGGCGAGGAAATCGGCCCGCGAGGACTGAGCGCGGGCGCGCGGCGGGTGGCTTCATGCGAAGCCACGCCACGAGAGTTGCGTAGAGCGGCCGCCGTCACTCTGGTTGGTACCATCCGCGCCGCGCGAGTGGTGATCACTCCGCGGCAACACTGATGTCTGAACGTCCTACGCAAACACCTCCTGGCGGAGCCGCTCCCAAGGGCTTCTTCGGCCGCAATCCCATCCTGATCATCTTGTTCATCCTCGCGGGTGTGCTGATGCTCAACATCATCCTCGGCCAGGGCGGCGAGGCGGCCATCGACTACAGCACGTTCTGGAGCGAAGCCTCGCGCCTGCCCGTGGTGCGCGAGCAGGTCTATGAACCGACCAAGCCCTCGTTGCTGAACGAGGCCGAGCTTGCGGCCAATGCCCGCAAGGCCTTCCGGAAAATGGTGGTGCGGCCCACGGACATCCATGGCGAAGTGCTCTGGGAGCGTGTGAAGGAGAAGTCGGGCTTCGAGAAATTCGAAAGCTACGTGCGCCAGGACTACTTGCCATTCATCACGGAGACTCCGGGCGTCAGCGACGATCTCATCCGCGACCTCCGCGCCCGCGGCATTGAATTCAAGGTGGAGAAGCCGACCGACTGGACCGGCATCTGGCTCTGGGTGCTGCCGCTGGTCTTCTTCATCTTCATCATGAGCATGATGGTGCGTTCCTCGCGCATGACCGGCGAGAACGTGCTCTCCTTCGGGCGCTCGAAGGCGAAGATCGTGGGCGAGGACAAGACCGGCGTCACCTTCGCGGATGTCGCTGGCGCCGATGAGGCCAAGGAAGAACTGAGCGAGATCGTCGATTTCCTGAAGGAGCCCGAACGCTTCACGGCTCTTGGCGGCAAGATCCCGAAGGGCGTGCTGCTCATGGGCCCGCCTGGTTGCGGCAAGACACTGCTCGCACGCGCTGTTGCCGGCGAGGCTGGCGTCGCCTTCTTCAGTATCAGTGGCTCTGACTTCGTGGAGATGTTCGTGGGCGTGGGTGCCGCACGCGTGCGCGATCTGTTCAACACCGCCAAGCAGAAGTCGCCCTGCATCATCTTCGTGGATGAAATTGACGCCGTCGGTCGCCATCGCGGCGCAGGCCTCGGCGGTGGACACGACGAACGCGAGCAAACCCTCAATCAGCTCCTCGTGGAGATGGACGGCTTCGATGGCCGGAAGCACGTCATCGTGATTGCCGCCACCAATCGCCCGGACATTCTCGATCCTGCGTTGCTGCGCCCTGGCCGCTTCGATCGGCATGTGGTTCTCGATGCTCCGGATCTCCGCGGGCGCGAGGCCATTCTGAAAATCCACGCCAAGGGCAAACCCCTTACCGCCGACGTGGATCTCGGCCGTGTCGCGCGGCGCACGCCGGGTTTCAGCGGTGCTGATCTTTCGAATGTCATGAACGAGGCGGCGCTGCTCGCCGCCCGTCGGCGCCGGAAGGACATCTCGCTACGCGAAGCCGAAGATGCGGTTGAGCGCGTCATGGCCGGCCCGGAGCGTCGCTCGCGTGTCATCGGCACCAATGAGAAACGGGTGCTCGCGTATCACGAACTCGGTCACGCCCTCGTGGCGCGCTTCACTCCCAATGCCGACCCTGTGCACAAGGTCAGCATCATTCCCCGCGGACGCGGCGCACTCGGATACACGCTCACCCTCCCCGACGAGGACCGCTACATCCTCACGCAGGACGACCTGCTTGCACGCGTGAAGGTGACACTCGGCGGCCGCAGCGCAGAGGAAGTGGTCTTCGGCCAGAAGTCCACCGGTGCAGAGGACGATCTGCAAAAGGTGACCTCCCTCACGCGCTCCATCGTCTGCCGTTGGGGCATGACCGATGCTCTGGGGACTGTGACCTACCAGAATGCGCCGGGGAATCCGTTCCTCGGGCGCGATATGGGCGGCCGCACCAACGAGTATTCAGAGAGCACTGCCGAGCGCATCGACACAGAGGTGCGCGTCATCATTGACCGCTGCCACCAGGACGCGCTCGCCATCCTCACCACGAATCGAGTGCTCCTCGACAAGTTGGCCGAGGTCCTCATCGAACACGAGCAGCTCAATTTCGACGAGTTCGAGGCCGCCGTGCAACAGCACGCCACCATCACACCCCCGCCGCTCCGCCTCGCAGCCGATGGCAAGGGCGCCCTTGATCGCAGTGCTCCTGCGCCAACTCCCGCTCCTGAATCTCCAGCCGCGCTGCCCGACGCCTGATGCGTACGGAAGCGCCGACTCAGAGCGGGGGGCCGCGTGTGCACCTCGTTCGGTTCATGAATCACTGCGTGACGCAACTGATGTATAACGCATTAGCAGCCCGTTGAACAATGGAGGTTGCGTAGCCCACGCGACCTGACTGTGCGAAGCGCTACCGTCGCTCTCTTGGGTATGACATCCGCGTGATTTTCGAGCGACCGAGCGCCAGGTGGGTTTCCAGAAACGAATGAGCGCGAGCACAGCGCACCAAATGGCCGCCCACGTGGCGGCAAACCCCCGCGGGGTGCCGAAACCGCAGAGCTTCCTCATCTCCAAGCCCAAGTTGAAGGCGCTCACCTGCACCAAGTACCGCTTCTCATTGTTCTCTCGTCCACGCAGATGCGTCCGCCTCAACCCTCCCGTTTCCAGCACGTGTGCAAGCGATACCTCCACCGCTCGCCTCTCTTCCGCAAGAGCCGCTTCCCCGTAGTCAATCCGGACCCGTTTCCGATTCCTCTGCATCGCCCTGCGCGGGAGGTCGCTCTTGTCCTTCCACCGACGCCTTCCCCGCGTGCGCAGCTCGGACACACATGTCTTCGGTTCCGCCACTGCGCACCCCGCAATCACCGCCTCGGAGTGGTAGCCCTTGTCCGCCACAATCGTCAGATCCTGCGCTGGCATGGCGACGTGCTCAAGGTTTTCAAGCGCGAGCACCAGTGTGCCTGTCGAAGTGTCGCGATCGCTGCGGGCCGCCGCATTGATCGTCGCGGCCACGATCGCACCACTCTCGATATCGACTGCATGCTCCGGCTTGTACGCCAGATGGGTGCGCCGGTCCTTCGTTCGCGTGATCTTCGCTGCGGGATCCGTTACTGAAGTCCAGTCCGCATTCGAAGTCCTGCGGCCTTCACGGTTCTTGTCGAATGACACCTGCGTCGCACGATCTGGAGCTTGCTCTCCAGCCGACTTCGCAAGCCCTTCCACGTAGCTCGCGTAACTCTCATTGGTGTCTTTCCGCACAATCGACCGCCTCGCTGCAGTCGCATCCATCTCGAAGCGTCCAGTGCCAGCACCCGCGCCTGCAGAAGCCCTGCGTCCTTCAGAATCTCCAGCACGAGCTTGTTCACCGCGTCAAACACATCCAGCGGAATCCGCTTCCTCATGACCGATCGCGAACTGTGATCCGGCGCTGCATCAGCCACCCCAAGTCCAAGAAACGCCTTCCTCGACAGCGAGTCCTCGCAGCGCCAGGCAAGACCACGCTCCGAGCAGATGTCCTCAAAGTACCAGATCATCAGCATGCGGAAGTAGCGGCCAGGAGGAATCGAAGGGCGACCAGATGACTTTGCGTAGTAAAGCCTGCAAAGAGCCGCCACGCGCTCATCAAAGTCATGCTGCGCGAGAAGGGCGTTCAGCTTCTTGAAGAAGGGATGCCCCGGAGTCTTGATCGCACCCGAAACGATCCAAAACTCTCCCTGCTCCGGCTCCATGTGTCCCATCGACACTACGTCTTCTCCTTAGTCAGGTGGTCGATGACTCAACGCGTGGGTGAGTGAATTGGTTCACTGAGCGACGCGCGTTTTTCAACGGGCTGCTAGCGCTTCAGTGCCAGCGGCCGGTGAAATCGCGGCGAACGGGGCCGGTGAGGAGGACTTCTGCGTGTTCGGATGGCCACGCGACTTCGAGCATGCCGCCCTGCAATTCTACTGAGGCATTGCGCTCAGTGCGCCCCGTGAGCACTCCGGCAATCACACTCGCACACGCGCCGCTGCCGCAAGCTTTCGTTTCGCCGACACCGCGCTCAAAGGTGCGCTGGCGCAACTGGGTGCGCGAGAGCACTTCAACAAACTCGACATTGGTGCGCTGTGGGAAGCGCGGATCGCGTTCGATGAGCGCGCCGAGTCTTTGCACGTCCGCTGTATTCACATCCGGCACGAACAGGACGCAATGCGGATTGCCGAGACTGAGCGCTGTGATGCGCAGTGATTCCCCGCCGATGGCCATGGGCTCGTCGATCGCTCGCCCCGCGGGACCGACCATGGGCACCAATCCTCGTTCAAGGCGCGCAAGGCCCATACTCACGCGCACACGCGCTATTGCGCCGTTGTCTTCAAGCACCGCGCATGTCCGCGCCTCTCCGCCTGACTGGATGCGCAGCGTGCGTCGTTGCAACCGTTGCGCGACCAGCATGGCCGCACAGCGCAGGGCGTTGCCGCAGGTTGCAGACTCCGTGCCATCCGGGTTCACGAAGACCATACGGGCGTCGGCATCGTCGCTGTCGAGGAGGAGCATGAGCCCGTCAGCGCCGATGCCACGTTCACGATCACAGATGGCGCGTGCAAGGCGCGATGCGTCCTCAAGCCAGCGCGCGCCCTCAAGGACGCACACGAAATCGTTGCCGCAGCCTTCGACCTTGACGAAGTCCATGCCGCGATCATAAGTGCGCGGCGCTGCGCGCTCGTCAGCGCAGGGCGCCCGCGCTGATCACAAGTGGCCGTTCGGATGGCGCGAAGTGCACGGGGATGGCATGGCCAAGGTGGCCGACCCGGGCGAAGCTCCACTCCGCGTCGCATTGCGCGGTTGGCTGCGGTGTGACAGGCACTGCGACCAGCGCTCCGGAGCAGCCCGGAACTTCCTGGAGCATCACCGGCGCATCACCACACTCGAACGTATCCGCAGGCCAGACGATCCGATCCGCATCCGCTTCAGCAACGCGGCCCGGCCGTGGAACGGCCATGAGCGCCATCACGGCGAGAAAGGCGACGCCAAGGAGAATCGTGGGTGTGCGCATGGGGCATGTGTGGCCGCGAGGCCATGCCTTCCGCCTATCGGCGGCTCCGGGAGACGGGCTTGAAGCCGGGGCGTTGCCGACGTGGTTCCGTCGCGAATTGCGACACTTTGGAGGCTATGCCGGCCCAGCAAGACGAAGTCCCGCGGCAGCGGCGCGTGCGTGGGTGTGGTTGCTGGCGCGCTCACCGGCTGGCCCGTGAAGCCGACACGCGGATCAGAACGTGTAACTCGAGACGTCCGAGTCGGCCACCATCGTCGTCGTGGCGGGGTTGAGCGCGATACTGACGCCGTGCAGCGTGATGCCGCTCAGTGCTGCCGGGGGCACGGGAACCGTGGCTGTTGCCTCGCCGCTCGCGCCCAGCGCACCGAATGCGATGGGCAGTCCGACCGTCGCGAGGTTCATCCAAGCAATCAAGTCGGTCTGCGAAATGTGCAGGCCATGCCAGAGTCCCCCACCTGGCGCCGACGTATTGAGCGGATCCAGGCTGAATGCGTTGAAGTAATAGTAAGTGCCACCGAGGGCGCTTACCTCGGTGTTGCGTGGAATGGTGAATCCGACAGCACCAGCGCCAAAGGGCGAAATCAATAACCTGTAGCTGTTGCCGTTGGAATTGAGATTGAGACACGGGATGAATTGCGGGCTGTGCCGATCAACGCTGTTCCCGAGGCCCAATTGACTATTGCCATTGCGGCCCCAGACCATCACGGTGCCAAGAGAGAGCAACGCCATGGAGTGCTCCTTGCCCGCTGCGACGGCCACAACGCCTGCAAGGCTCGGTATGGGCTGGGGCGCCGTTTGATGGACCGTGTTCCCGAGCCCGAGCTGGCCGTGACTGTTCCTCCCCCACGCCTTGACGGTGCCGTCCAAGAGCAGTGCCAAGGAATACTCTTCACCGGCTGCGATCGCCGCGGCACCCGTCAGCCCGGGGACAAGCTGTGGCGTCGACTGATTGCTCGTGTTTCCGAGCCCGAGCTGTCCGTGGCCGTTTTTCCCCACGCCTTCACCGTGCCGTCCACAAGCAGCGCGAGAGAATGCTCTTTGCCAGCCGCGAGGGTCATGACTCCGGCGAGGCCGGGGACAAGTTGCGGGGACAGTTGATCATTCGTGTTTCCAAGCCCGAGTTGGCCGTGGCCGTTATTGCCCCACGCCTTCACGCTGCCGTCCGTGAGCACCGCCAGAGAGTGCACCTTCCCCGCCGCGAGGCCGGCGACTCCCGCCAGCACCAGGTTTTGCTGTGGTGTCAACTGGTCATACGTGTTGCCGAGGCCGAGTTGACCTTCGCCGTTCTTCCCCCACACCTTCACGCTGCCGTCCGTGAGTAACGCCAAGGAGTGCTCCTTGCCAGCCGCGAGGGCCGTGACTCCTGCAAGCGCGGGGATGAGTTGCGGTGAGTTCTGCTCAAACGTGTTGCCGAGGCCGAGTTGACCATCGCCATTCTTTCCCCACGCCTTGACGGTGCCGTCAGCAAGCAGCGCCAACGTGTGTTCCTTGCCCGTGACAAGACCTGCGACTCCTGCAAGCGCGGTGATGACTTGCGGCGTGTTCTGATCAACGGTGTGTCCGAGGCCGAGTTGTCCGGCGGAGTTTCTTCCCCACGCATTCGCGGAGCCGTCAGCACATTGCGCCAGAGAGTGCTTTTCGCTGGCGGCGAGCGGCCCCGTCCAGCCAGAAGGCAACGCAGGCGAGGCCGCGGCCGCCGCTGGCAAAGGCGTCACAGCAGCCGCCGCTTGCGCGGCGAGTGCCTCGACCTGACCCGCAGCGGGGCTTGCGTCTGTGCGGGTGCTCATGAAAGGCACGCCCATGACGAGCAGGATCACGAGAAAAGAGATGGCGATAGCGAGTGTGCGCATAATGCATGCACGAACCAGCGGGTCTGTGCTTCCTGCCTATCGATGGCCTGTGAGATGCGCTTGAATTCAGATCGTTACTGACGTGCCTTCGTGAGGAACTGCGACACCTTTGAAGCCGCGTTCCCGAAGAAGCTGACCGAAGGCAAGACTCGATGCGGGCTCGCCGTGCACAACAAACACATGCGACGCGGCGCTCTTGATGGGAGTCAGCGCATCCAGAAGTTCCAATTGGTCCGCGTGAGCCGAGAGTCCGCGGATGCGCACGACCTCCGCACGCACGTGCACAGGATCGCCGAAGATGAAAACCGGGTTCTGGCCATCCTCGAGGCGGCGCCCGAGTGTGTACGGCGCCTGAAAACCGCTGAAGGCCACGATGTGCTCGGGTTCCGTGAGCAGATGGCTCAAGTGATGCAGCACGCGGCCTGATTCGCACATGCCCGAGCCCGCGAGAATCACGGCGCTGCCGCGATACGCGTTGATGCCCTTCGACGCCTCCACCGTTTCGGTGTAGTAGACGTGGTCGGTCTTCAGAAGCGCCAGCGAACCGCGCACGCGCTTCAGCGCTGCCGCATCGAATTCTCCCGGATGCTCTTCCATGATCCGTGTGGCCTTGATGCCGAGAGGCGAATCCACGAACACCGGAACGCGCGGAATCAAGCCCTTCTCCATCCCCTCGTTGAGTGACCAGAGCAGATTCTGCGTGCGGCCCACGCTGAAAGCCGGAATGAGGAGTTTGCCTCCGCGCCCTGCGGCGCGTCGCACGGCGGAGCAGAGTTCCTCGCACGGCCGCACCGCGTCTTCGGGCCGATGCTCATGCACCCGATCGCCGTAGGTGCTTTCGGTCAGCACGACATCCGCGGGCGGCAATGCCTCCGGATCACGCAAAACAGGAGTTCCGCGGCGTCCGTAATCACCGGTGAACGTGAGATGGACCTTCCCTCCGTCTGGCTCCACGATTTCGAGTTGCACGGAGCTGGAACCGAGAATATGTCCCGCATCGTGGAACTGCGCGCTGACACCTCCGGTCACCGGAAACCAGCGGCCGCGAGCCTGACCGACGAAGTGCCCTGCCACGCCTTCGGCATCACTCTCCGTGTAGAGCGGTTCGCGCGCGGACCGGCCCCGCTTCTTCAACTGAGCATTGTCTCGCGCCTGAATGGCGGCGCCATCCGCGAGCAACAATGCGGTGAGCGGCACCGTCGGACGCGACATGTACACCGGTCCTGTGAAGCCCTGTCGATAGAGGATGGGCAGCGCACCCGAGTGATCGATGTGCGCATGCGAAAGCACGATGGCATCCACGGAGCGCGCATCCAGCCGCGGTTGGGAGTTCCGCAGCCACGCCTCGTCGCGCCGGCCTTGGAACAAACCACAATCGAGCAGCACGCGCGTGCGGCCGGTTTCGATCAGATGCATCGAGCCTGTCACGCCGCCCGCTGCACCCAGAAATGTGATGCGCATGGCCGCGAGCCTACACGGCGGCTACTCTCAACGCATGAGCACGCTGTCCCTCCAGGATCAATTCGCTGCGCAGAGCATCTGTTTCGGTTGCGGGCCTTCCAATGTGAAGGGCTTGCACGTACGGAGTTTTCCTGCCGGAGATGAAGTGGTGTGCCACTGGACTCCGGAACCCCATCACCACGCATTCCCCGGCGTGCTGAATGGCGGCATCGTGGGCGCGATCCTCGACTGCCACTGCAACTGGACCGCGTCCTGGCATCTGATGCAGCGGGATCATCTTGCCGCGCCGCCGTGCACCGTCACTGCCGACTACTCAGTCACGTTGAAGCGCCCGACCCCCGTGGATGTCGCGCTCGAAATCCGCGCGCGCGCCGTGTCGAGTGAAGGGCCGAAGGTCCTTGTCGAAGGCACGCTCACTGCCAAGGGCAAGGTCACGGCCACCTTCCGCGGCACCTTCGTCGCCGTCACTGAAGGCCACCCCGCCTGGCATCGCTGGTGACACCCGACGCATGCAAACAACGCGTCGCAGGCTCTCAAGGGACGCTCGGCGCAAGCCTCTGAACCTGTGCCTTGCCGGCACTTCATCCAGGGAGGGATATTCCAAGGCCGCGCGCAAGTTCGCGCACCGTCGCGGGGGCGTGGCCTGCGTAATGATTGTTGGCGAAGACGAAGGTGGTGGCGACGCGCTCCGAGAGCTTGGCAAGGAGATCCGCCCAGCGCGCGATTTCCGCGCTCCGGTCGATGACCGTCTCCGCGAAGGTGGTTGTCAGCGCGTCCACCGCCTGACGGTTTCCGATGAGGCGGGCGTAGAGGAAGTCCGTGGTGACCACATCGAAGCGCTCCGCCAACTCCGCCGGATGTGGCATATATGAGACTTCGCTCAGCGTGAGCGCGGTGCGGTGCTGGCTCAAAATCTCGAGCAGTGGCTCGTCAATCCAGCGCGCGTTGCGGATTTCCACCGCGTAGCGGAAATCCGGGGATAGCCCCCCGAGAAATGTGTCAAGCCGCTCGAGAAATGGCTTCGGCCCCGTGAAGGCCGTGCGATTGAAGTACGGGAATTGAAGCAGCAACGGGCCGGCGCGTGGCCCGAGCGCACGCATGCGCGCAAGGAAGAGACTGGTGGGCGCCGCGGTGTGCTCCGGCACCAGCACCTTGGCGCCATCTGGCTTCGCCTCTTGGCCACCATGAACAATGTCCCGCGGAAACTTGGCTGCAATGATGAAGTTCTCGGGCGTGCGCTCGGCCCAGCCCTGAACCAATTGCGCTGAGGGCAGGTGGTACCACGTGGTATCCGCTTCCACCGCAGGAAAGCGCGTCGCGTAATGACGGATCTGCTCCCGCGCCGCCAGACCTTCGGGATAGAAGGTGCCCGTCCAACCCTGTGCGCTCCACGAGGAGGTGCCGAGCAGGATGCGGACCATCAGCGCGCTGCGACTGGCCTTGTATGGCCCGTCTTGAGGCCGTCGCGGAGCGCCGCCGCACGTGCGGGCGCGGCCGCGTCCATCTCGAACTTCTTCACGCTCGTTGATTGGAGTTGCTCGTTCCGGACCTCGACAGTGCTGATCTCGCCATCAATCTCCACGCCGAGTTTCGCCGGCGCATCCACACCCACGCCAGCGAGGAGTTGCTGTGCGTGAGCCGCGTGACGCACCGCGACCGCATTGACCGAGCGCAGCAGCGCCATCCCTTCGAACGCCTTGCCGTGGAAAGCCTTGATCTGGGGAGCGCCTGCAATGCTCACTCCGCCCTCCGCATCCAGGCAACGCACAAGCGCGAGGGCTCCCGCCGCGGGTGCCGGATTCTCGAGCACGACCTCTCCCGCGCCGCGCTTCACCTTGAGTTTCGTGGCTGCGCCGGCCCCGAGGCTGCCGAGAGCGCGCAACGCATCCTTCACATTGCCGACGGCGGTTTCTCCCACCGCTGTGATCTCGTCACCCTCTTTCAAGCCGAAGCGCGTGAGCGGCAGCCCTTCGCCGAGGGGCAGCGCGGCCGCATCCGGACCGCGTGCCCACCCGCGCAGGGCCGCGAAGGCCGAACGCTGCGTCTGCTGCGTCTCCATGACGAATCCCGCAGCTGCGAGATAACGCGTCCAGTCCACGGGCTCCGCGCGACGAATGTGCGCTGCGAAAAACGGATCCACATTCACGCCGGTGGATTCACGGATCACCCGTGGGAAATCCGCCGAGGCGAAGCCCGCATCGGCTTTGCCATGCCGGTACATGCCGCCATAGGTCCGATACATCTGGCGCATGGCCGTATCGAGACTCGCCTTGTTGTTGCTGCTGTCGCGGATCAGAAGATCGAGGGCGAGTCCGAGAACCTCGCCTTGCAGGTAATACGAAATGCGCCCATCGCCCGTCCACACACCGCGGCTCGACACCTGCGGAGACACTTCGAGGTGCGATGGGTTGCTCTCGAAACCTCCGATGGCCGAGCGATACATGCTGCAAAACTCGGAGTCGCCCACGAGGCCGCCGCGCCACAAGAGCATGTTGGCGTAGTAGCTCGTCAGGCCTTCGCAGATCCAGAGATCATCCACTGGCACTGGCTGCGAATAGTCGAATGGGCCGAGGACGAATGGCCGCATGCGCTTCACATTGAAGGTGTGGAAGTACTCGTGCGCGGTGACGCCGCGAACGCCCGCCACGGTGATGCGCGCCGGATTGGCGGTGCCGATGGTCGTGGAGCTGAGATGTTCGAGCCCGCCACCGCCTCGTGTGTAGATGAAGGTGTAATGCGGGTACGGGATGTCGCCGAAGATGTCCACGCTGCATTCAACGATGCGACGAATTGCGTCCTCAAGGGCCGGCCAATCCGTGCCGGATTCGCCCCCACCCGTCACCGCCGCAATGCGGTGGGGCACGCCGCGCACAAGCTGCGTGCGACACTCCATGCGCCCGATGGCGACCGGGCAATCTGCGAGCCTGTCGTAATCATCCGCATGAAACACGAAGGGGTCCGGCGTGCTTTCAAGACCACAAGCCACCTGCCATTCGGGCGGCAACGTGAAACGCACCATGGCGGGCTGATCCAGGGCGCCGTGGAGGAATGCCCATGAACGCGGGCCATCGATCAGCCCGGATGCAGCCGCAAGAAAGGAGCGGTTGTTGGGCGTCCCGCCCGGCTCGTTGTTCACATAGCTGAAGCGGACGCTCGCAGCCCCATTGCGACGCACCTTGATACGCCGCTCGCCTGCGCGCTCGAGCGGCAATGCGACGCCGGCTTCCGACACCGCCCGGAATTCGCCCATGCACTCGAACGCGGGCTTGCCACCCAAGACCCCTGACGTGAGCGGACGATAGGCCCCGGGCGCCCAGAACGGGATTTCAAAAACCAATTCCTCGGCCGCAGGGTGACGCACCTCGAGCGCGAAGTGAATGCGCTTCGCATCCGTGGCTTTCACTTCCGCGCTGTAGAAAAGCTCCATGCGCGGCGGCTGGGCTTGCAGCGACACGCCCAACAACAGCGCAACAACACACACTCCGCGGCGCCAGTGCGCCACTTGCAGGAAGGAAATCATGAACACTCCTCAGGGGCCGGTTGCTGCTTCCGTCCGGCAGGAGACGGACAGGAACTCGTCCTGTTGCAACACCACTTCAACAAGCGATCCGCGGGGAACGCACTCTTCCGCGAGGCGACGGATTTCGAGCACGAGGTTTTCTGCGGTGGGCACCCTGTCCCGCAGGCCCTCGAGATCCACATTCATGTTGCGGTGATCGAGACGGCGGAGCACTCCCTCCTCGATGGCGCGATCAAGCGCTTCGATATCCACTGCGCGGCCAGTTTCAGGATCAACGGCTGCACGCAGCACGAGGGTGAGGCGGTAATTGTGCCCGTGGCCGCCAACATTCGCTGCCGGTCCGTAGGTCGCGAGATTGCGCTCATCGGACCACTCGGGCCGGAAGAGGCGATGCGATGCACAAAAGCGCCAGGTCCGGCGCACTTCGATCATGGCGAGATGATAACGGGCACGCTGCCGAGGGGAGTGATGCCCGCTGCGTCCACCGCGCAGCGTATGGCTTCGGCGCGCACACCGGCTTGCGTCGCTTCGCTGAAAGCGGCCGCCCAGTCCGGGTCGATCCTCGATGCCGGCGCGAAGGCCTGCACGTCCTCGCGCAAGATCATGAAGAGCATGAGCGCGGCTTCGCCCCTGCGCGCACGCTGTGTGAGCAAATGAAGGTGTTTCAGGCCCCGCGCGGTGACCGCATCCGGAAAGAACGCGGTTCCTGCCGAGGCCATGGTGACGCTCTTCACTTCGATGGCCAGCGCGTCACTTCCGCTCCCGACAACGAAGTCCGTGCGCGAGCCCGGCTCCAGCACGATTTCCGCCCGCACTGGCCCCGCCGGAAGCGCGCACTGAGCGAGGCCTGCTTGCAGTACTTCGCGGGCCACCTGATTGGCGCGCAACGTGTTCACTGCAACCCATGTGCCGGCCACTTCCAAGGCCTCAAGAGCGTAGGGCAATGTGGCGCGGGACGGCCGGATGAGCGCACGGGCGCCAGGAGCGAGCAACCCCATCATGGAACCGGTGTTCGCGAGGTGGGCGGTGGTGAGGCGGCCGCCAGGGAGCTCCACATCCGCGAAGAAACGCTTGCGGCGCCCGAGAAAGCGCGCGAGAGCCAGCGGCGGATCGAATTGCACGCCGCTTCAGTTCACCGTCGGCACGAACACCGCGCTTTGACGCGGAGAGCCGCGACGGAAGGTGGCCACATACGGCAGCTGCTGTTCGCGTGTGAAGCCCCAGACCTTCATCACATCGCCGCTCCGCGAGAACTCCAGCCGGGTCGCGACACCCAGAGGAGCACGCACGCTGGCCGCGTCATCTTGCACCACGCTGGAGCCGTCCACGCGGCCGGAAAAAGCGAATACGGGCCAGTTCATGATCCGTTCACGGCCTCCAAGGGTCAGGATCTGTTCCTTGATGGTCACTGTCACGAGCATGCGCCCTTCCGAAGTCGTTTCGATGACTCCGTGCGCTCGCAGTTCGTCACCGCTGGGAGAAATGTCGCCCCGCCGCCAGACGGGCAGTGTCCCGCGATTGCTGACGTGTTGCGGATCAATGGCGAGCGCTTCGAGGCTCCAGACATTGCCGCCTGTCGCCGTGCTGCAGGCGCTGAGAATGAAGAGCGACAAGAGAGAAAGGATGCGCATGGGTTGACTCCGCGGGCGCGACTCGAAGCATCATGAGCGCTTCCCCGCCTCAAGCACAAGCTCCTTGTTCTCGGCGCCACCGCGGAGATCGAGGATGGCTTCGAGCCCTGCGGAAGAAGCCCTGAAAAGCGTGGCCACATTCGAGGAATCCGCTTCTTCGCGGGTGCGGCCGATGAGCAAGAGCCCGCCCGGCAGAAGGCTGCCCGCGAGCGCGCGCACGGCCTCGCGCTGCCGCTCAGGCGAGAAGTAGCCCGGATTGAGCACATTCATGGCCCGCACGAAATGCCAGCGGGGTGACATGACCGCACACACATCGTGCCGCCCGAGAGTGAAGCGTGCATCCGCGGCCGCCGCGAGGCGGCATGCAGGGTGCCAGAGCGCCACGACCTCCACGCTCCAACCGCTCGGCAATGTCCGGCCCTCTTTGCGCGCAGCGATGACACGCGCCACGTCCGGCAGACGCGCACGAGCTCGCGCCTGCAACCAGCGGTTGCACGGGCGGAAGAGGGACTCCCTCTGCCCCGCACTGAACACGAATTCACCCAAGGTGAACTGCAGCGGCGCGCCCTCTTCGTCACAGGCCACCACGAGCGGATGCCCCTCACAGCGCACGAGCAACATGTTGGCGTAATAGTCGCTCGCATGGGCGCGCCCCGGACGCACGGAGAGCAGTGTCTTCCAGAGTTCGAGCGTCGTGACGCCGCTGCTCGCGCCCACATCGTGCAGGGCGATCTCCGGCACGTCCGGCAGCTCGCGCCCAAGCACCTCCACGATGATGCGGTCGAGACCCTTGAAGCGGTTGCGGCGCGTGGTCTTGTGAATGCGCCCGGCGACGACCAGCTCGTTGTAGAGGCGCGCCAGCAGGATCTCGTCCTGCACGCGCATGGCCGCGTCACTTCCCGCGAGCAGCGTCAACGAGAAACGCCGCGTGCCCGGGTGTTCGAGGGCCCGTTGCATGCGCGCTCCGGGAATGACGACGCCGCGTTTCCACATGCGCGCCGCTCAGCGGAAATCGTCTTCCTGTTCGAGATCGACGGTGCCCGCCGCCTCGCGGAAGCCCACGCGCAGCTCGCCTTCATCGTCCCCTTGCGCCACACTGATGAGTTCCTTCTTCAGCAGCAACAGCAGCGCGAGGAACCACCCGATGGTCTCCTGGCGTGTGGCCTTGCCGCCCACGATTTCGCTGAAAAGCAGCGTGCCGTCCTTCTTCAGGCGCTCGTGCAGATCGGCTGCATAGGCCCGCACCGGTTTGTCATCGATGCGCACGCGGCGTTCGCTGCGATTGGCTTCGGGGCCGAGCGCGTCGAGGATCTTCTGGAACGCTGCCAACATGTCGAAGAGGCCGACCTCCTCGAAGCTCTTGTCCTCGATGCGCAGCGGTTCCGGGCGCGCACTCGCCGGGCGACTGACCGTGCGCGCAAAGCTCTCCGCGCGCGCTTCGAGTGCCTGGGTCGAATCCTTCAGACGCTTGTATTCGAGCAGTTGCTGGACCAACTCGTAGCGCGGGTCGATCTCTTCGGCGAGGTCCACGTCCTCCGAGGGCAGGAGCATGCGTGACTTCACCAGCATGAGCGTTGAAGCCATGACCATGAAGTCCCCGGCCTCCTCGAGATCCAATTCGGTCATCAAAGCGAGGTAGCCGAGGTACTGGTCGAGGATGCTCGAGATGGGGATGTCATGGATATCGACCTCCTCCTTGCGGACGAGGTGAAGCAGGAGATCGAGCGGTCCGGCGAACCGCTCGAGATTGATGCGCCAGTCCTCGCTCACAGGATGCTTCTCCAGAATGCCGCCATGGCGAACACGTTGTCCTCCGCTCGCGCCGCGAGCAAGCCGTACACCTCGGGCCAACCGCGGCCGAAGCCGAAACCTGCCAAAGCGCCGCCGACCCAGAGCGTCAGCACCAGCGCGAGAATGATGCCCGCAGGACCGATGGCGTACCAGACCCGGCGCGGGCGATCCGGAAGAAACATGGCCACCACATGGCCACCATCGAGGGGCGGAAAGGGCAGCAGGTTGAAGAGGCCGAGAATCACCGAAAACCAGATGGCGGGCTTGAGGATCTTCCAGACGGGTGAGGCCACGGCCGCCGTGCCGTCCACCCAGCCACCGCCGATGAGGAACCCGAGCACGGCGATGAAGAACCCCGCGTAGAGGAAGTTCGCCAGCGGCCCCGCCAGAGCGACAAGTGCCATGCGCCGCGGACCGATGGTTCCCGCGTCCACCCGCACCGGCTTCGCCCCGCCGAGAATCCAGCCGAGCAGCAGCAGCGAGAGGAATGGCAGCACCACCGTGTAGAGCCAGTGGATATGCGGGATAGGATTGAGGGTCGCGCGCCGGAACACCTCCACGCGGCGGTCGCCCAGTTGGAAGGCGCTGAAGGCGTGGCCGGCCTCATGGCAGGCATTGGTCATGAGGATCATGAACACCACGCCGGCAAAGATCAGCCACTCCTCCGTGGTGCGGGGCATGGAGGTCATGATGCGACCAGTCTACGGCGCACTTGTGGAAGGCACGACACCGGCTTCGTTGACGCTGTTCGTGAGAGGTTCCTATAATCCGCCGCGCGAGGCGTCCCCGCGCGGGAGATCCCCTTGTGAACAGGATCGAGCGGGCCCGACAAGTCCTCGAAACCGAAGCGCGCGCCATCCTCGCGTTGGTGCCGACCATCGGAGAGCCCTTCGAGCGCGTCGTGGAGCTCATGCTGGCCTGCCAAGGGCATGTGGTGGTGAGCGGGCTCGGCAAGGCCGGACTTGTCGGTGCCAAGGTCAGCGCGACCCTTGCCAGCACCGGCACGCCCTCCCACTTCCTCCATCCGGCTGAGGCCTTCCACGGTGATCTCGGGCGCATGCGCTCCGGGGATGTGGCGCTCCTCATCAGCAACAGCGGCGAGACCGGAGAGGTCGTGCGCTTGGTGGACCCGCTGCGTCGCCTCGGGGTTCACATCGTCGCCATGACCGGTGCGGCAGGTTCTGCTCTCGCGCGCGGCGCGGATCTGGTGCTCGATGTGGGCAAGGCCGCGGAGGCCTGTCCGCTCGGGCTTGCCCCGAGCACCAGCACCACGGTGCTGCTCGCTCTCGGGGATGCGCTCGCTCTCTCCCTCGTGGATGCGCGCCAGTTCAGCCGCGAAGACTACGCGCGCTTCCATCCCGGCGGCCTGCTGGGACGACAACTCCTCCGCGTGGATGAAATCATGCGCCGCGGCGATGGCATCACCGTGATGCCGGAGTCTGCGACCGTCCGCGAGGTTCTCATCGCTATCAACAGCACCCGCGGACGCCCCGGTGCCGCCATGCTCGTGAGTGCCGACGGACGCCTCAGCGGATTCCTCACCGATGGCGACCTCGCGCGCCGTTTGCAGGAAGGCACGAGCTTCCTGGCAGAATCAGCATCGAGCATCATGACCAAGGCGCCGCTCTCCATCCGTGCGGATGAACTCGTCTCGCAGGCCTGGCACTTGCTGCAATCACGTCACGTGGACCAGTTGCCCGTGGTTGGTTCCGATGGCAAGCCTCTCGGCCTGGTCGATGTCCAGGACGTGCTCTCTTCGAGGACCCTCTGATGCCGGCAGAGATCAAATTGCTCGTGCTGGATGTGGATGGCGTGCTCACCGACAATCATCTGCACGTGGATGTCGTCGGCAACGAGACCAAGTGCTTCTGCATCGCGGACGGCCTCGGCATCAAGCTCTGGCTGAAGGCCGGGCTGCACCTTGCAGTGATCTCGGGCCACCCTTCCTTGCAGGCTCGACACCGCCTCGCGAAGCTCGGAGTCTCGGAAGTGCATCTCGGTGTGGAGGACAAGCTCCCGGTCTTCGAGGAGATCCTCGCGCGCCTCGGCGTGAGCCCTGCGGAGACCGCGGTCATGGGCGACGATCTCCCGGATCTTCCGCTGCTGCGCCGCGCGGCCCTCGCGGTCACTGTTCCCGTGGCCCATCCCGAGATCCGCGCCGTCGCTCACGAAACGACCAGCGCCCACGGCGGCAGCGGCGCAGTGCGCGAACTGATCGAGAAGCTCCTCCGCCGTGCGGGTCGCTACGACGACGTCAGCGCCGTCTTCCGGAAATGAAGCAGGCCTTCGTCATCGCCTGTATCGCGAGCCTCGCTCTGGCGGGCGTGCTCTGGTGGACGGGTTCCGCGGCCACGGACGCGCGTGAAGGAAAGCCGCGTGTGCGCGCCGGCGGCAAGGCCATCCTCGATCCGCGCACCGCCTCCGGACGCGACCTCTTCGTGCCGGATCTGGCCACTTGTTCCCTCGAGGGCGCGGAATGCGTGTGGCCCGCTTGGCTTTTCTACTGTGCCGCGCTGGAGCCGGTCGATGGCGAGCGGCTGCGCATCGAGAATCTGCGTGTGCTGCAGAACGCGCGGCCTGTGCAACGCGCGGATCTCGCGCGTCACGTGCAGTTGGCGGACGAGCTGTCGCCGGCCGAAGCCGGGCGCCGCTTGGAAGAGCTTGTCAGTGCGAGTCAAGCGGGGCTCCTCGCGGACAGCGCGGAACTGGTCGGTGGGCACACCATGCTGAGCGTGCGCCGCGTGGATCTGAAAGGCCGCGCACTGCTCGCGCGCATGAGCGCCGGTGTGCGAGAAACCGTGCGTGCCGCCGATCTCGCTCTCGACTTCGACCAAGGGCGGCTCACGCACGCGCGCACCGCCGGTGAGGTGGATATCGAGGGTGCGTTGTTTGCCCTGAAGAGCCGCGGGCTCGCCCTCGACTCCGTGACCGGCGGTGTGGATCTCCTCCGCGATGTGAGCGGGCGTTCCCTGCGTCCCGTGCTCCAGCCAGAGGGCACGGAGCCGTTCCGCTTCGAAAGTGCCGGGCTCGTACGCTTCACTCCCGACAAGGCGCCCACAACGGACCGCGTGCTGCCCGCCGGTGGAACACTGCGGGCTGCGGGCGGTGTCGAAGCGAAGGAAGGGGCCGCGGCCATGCGCAGCGCCTCTCTGGAACTCACTTTCGGTGGCGAGCCCGCGCGCATCCAGCGCCTGCATCTTGAGGGTGGTGTGGATGCACAGTTGCCGGTGTTCAGCGCCAGCGGCGAGCGCGTCCTTGTCGACATCAACACCGGAACTGTCGAGGCTGCGGGGGCTCCGCTCGCTCTGCGCTGGAGCGATCCGGACAGCCTGCTCCAACTGGTCGAGTCCGACGGGCTCGTCACCGTGAGCGCGCCGGATGCCAACGGGCTCGTGCAACTCGAGGCCCGCGAATCGTCGCGTCTGAGCGGCCCGGCCACTTCCATCAACGGCCGCGCCATCCATGCGGTGCTCGAGCGCGGTATGGGCGGACGCTTGCGTCCCCGGGAGATCTCGGCGCGGGTCGTGACGGGTCATTTCGGCCCCGCGGACTTTGCCGCCGGAGAACTCGCGCTGCGAGCGAAGGGTGCGCTCCGCGAGCTCCTGCTCACAGGCGCACCGCGTCTCGTCTTGCGTCTCTCCGACGGTTCCGGACGTGTCGCGGCGGTGCTGGGTGTCGCTGAGGATGTGCCGCTGGTGTTGGTGCTTGAGAGCGCCGGTCCGCTGCGGGTCCTCGCAGATCCAATGCGCCATCTTCCCGGCACCGTGAATGCAACGGAGGCCGTGCGTTTGTCACTGCATCAAGGAGACGAGCGTGGTCCCGTGCTCGCCCGCGTGCAAGCCGCCTCGCTGTCCCTCGGGTTCCTCGACGTGCACACGCGCGAAACTCTCGGGGGTGTGCGCTACCAGAGCCGTGTCGACCTGATCCGTGCGGAAGCGGCGGGCTCCGTGTTGCTGGAGCGTGGTCCCTTCAACGCGCGTGCGCAGGCACTCGACATCGATCTCAAGGGCAGCGCGGTGCAACTGCGCGGCTCGCCCGCTCGCATCGAGCATCTCGCGGAGGATGGCTCCCTGCAGTGGTGCACCGCTGGCGAATTACGGCTCTCCGTGCTCTCGCGCACGCTCTCCGTCGAGGGGCCGTGGCAGGGTGTCGTGCGCATGCCCGCATTCACGCGCGAGCCGGGGCAACTCATACAGGCCACCGAAGCGCGCGGCACCGGAGGGCAGCTTGCCTTCAGCAGCGATGGCCGCGCCCTCGAGTCTCTGGAAGGTGTGACGGCGGTGCAGCTCCATCAGGCCGCCGGTGGCGGAGCGCGCGCGGACGCACTTGAATACACTCTGGAGCCTCGACGCTTCGCGGCGCGTGGTTCCGTGCGTCTCGAACTCGCTCGCAAGGACGGCGCTCCGGAAGTTGTCACCGCTCCGGAGGTGCAGTGGTTTGGCGAAGCACTTCTTGCTGCCGGGCCCTTGCAGGCAGCGCTGGCGGCCCCGCCGTTGCGTTTGAGCGGTCGGCCGACAGCGGCGACAACGCAAGCACTCCTCGAGATTGCGTGCGCCGGTTCGCTCTCCAGTCACGGGGGAATCCTCGTTCTCGAAGGCCCCCTTGCGGCGCGCCAGAACCTCGATGCCGTTCGCGCCGTGGAGCTCTCAGGGCAACGCGCGCTCTTCTTCTTCGACGAATCCGAAGCGAATCGCTCCCTCGAACGCCTCGTGCTCGAAGGGGATGTCATCTGCCACACAGAAGACATGGATGTGCGCGGCGCGGTGCTGCGCGCAGACATACCTGATCGGCGCATGCTCCTCAGCGGCGGAGTCGATCCTTGCGTGCTGAGTCTCGCCGCCGCCGGGCTGCGGGACCACCGGCGCCCCGCGTTCCTTGTCGATTTCACCGACCCCGACAATCCCGTGGTCGAGTCTGTGGACCGACCCATTCCGCCGGAGGCCCGCTGAATGCGCTGCCTGTTGTTGCTCTGCGCTCTCGCTGCCTTCCTCGCCGCCCAGCAACCCGCGCCCGAGTTCCGGCTCACCCGGACAAAAACCCCGCGCATCGAGCGCTTCGATGCGGGTGAACGCCGCCTCGTGCTCATCGGTGGTGTCGATGTGCAGGTGAACGATCTCCGGCTCCGCTGCGACAGCCTCATGGCGTGGCTCGCAAAGGATGAGCCCTCTGCTGCGGGAGATCCCGCACCGGACGCAGGCGCGCTCCAGCGCAGCGGTCAGAAGGTCGTCGAGATCTACGCCGAGGGCACCGTGCTCCTCTTCCAGGGCGAAGAGTTCACGCGCGCCGAGCGGGTGTGGCTCGATCTGCCCCATGGCACAGGAGTGATCGTGGATGCGGTGCGCCGCATGCCACTGCCGCTCGCACGACCGGAGGGAGCGGAGCCGGTGGAGCTCCGCTTGCGCGCGGACGAGTTGCGTGTCCTCGGGCCCGAGCAGCTGGTTGCGCTCGGCGTGCAGGTGAGCACGTGCACCTTCGGTCATCCGCACTGGCATCTCGCGTCGGGCGAGCTCGCAATCCTCCGCGAGAAGCGGGCCGCCGGGGCGCCGCATCTTCGCGTCACCACCAAGGACAACGCGCTGTCTCTGGGCAGCCTCGGCAGCATTCCGTTGTTTGATCTCGCGTACGACACCGAGTCCGAGTACCTGTTCGACCGCATCGAATCTGCGCGCCTTGGCCACACCGATCAGTTCGGTTGGAGCCCGCGCGTGGTCATCGGCACCACGCTGCGCGATGACACCGGGCCGCTCGCGCGCCTGCACTTCCCGCTCGAATGGTTCACCGCGAGAGGGCTGTCTGCTGGTGTGGATGCCGAATACGGCAGCACTGAGCGCTCTTTCGAGGGCCGTGTGATCTCGCGCCTGCAGCACGATGGCGGAGTGGACCAGTGGTATGGCGCACCGCCTGATGAGACCCGTGGGCGCCTTTCCGTCTGGCATCGCCAGCGACTCGCCACCGGACTGCGTGCCGATGCCGAGGTGAATCTCTTCAGCGACGCGGGCTACCACCCCACCTGGTTCGAGAACGAGCTCAAAACGGGAAAGCCGCCGGAGAATCTGCTTTACCTGCACCAGACGCTCGGGAACTCCTGGCTCACGGGCCTCTTCTCGCACCGTTTTCACGGCTTTGACAACACGACGACTTTCGAGCCGAAGCTGCGCTGGGATCTCCTCTCTGAACCGCTGTTCGAGATTGCAGAGCGTCCGACGCTGCTCAGTGTCACGGCTGAACTGACCGAGGTGCGGCCGGCCCCCAGCCTCGTGCCGGGAGACTCCGAGGCTTCCCTGCTGCGCTCGGACCTCGATGCGCTCCTCGAGCACTCACTTGATCTCGGCGCATTCACACTCACTCCCTTTGCCGGCGTGCGTTGGTCCACTTGGTCGCGAGATGCAGCAGGTGCATCCGCAGCGCGCGCGGCCGCTGTCTCGGGACTTCGCTTGCAGTTGCAAGCGTGGCGCGACTTTCCCTCCCTCGCGGAACTTCTGGGCGTGGAAGCCTTGCGCCACACCGTCCAGGCGGGCTTGACCCTCCGCGATGTGAGTGGCAACACGCTGGACCCTGCGTCCCTCATTCGCGTGGATGCTGTCGAGGAAACACGCGACGTCACCGAACTTGAACTGGCACTGCGCAACACGCTGACGACCATCAGGACCGCCAAGGGTGTGCGCGAGCCCGTGCAGTGGGCGGATGTCGACTTGGCGCTTGCCTGGTACCCCGACCGCGAGCGCTCGCCGTTTGGTTCTGAGTTCTCTCCGCTCCACTTTGACCTGTTGCTGCGCCCCATCGCGCATCTCGAGTTCGTCGCGGATGGCGACTGGGACTTCGACACGGGCAGCGGCGACCTCGTCAACACCGCGCTGGCCGCCAGACCGTCGGACGCGCTGCGCGTGGCGCTGGGCTGGCGCCACTTCGGCAACGCACCCATGCGTCCGGGTTCGCTCCCGTTCGATTCGTACTACCTGCAGTCCGACTGGCGCATCGAAGAGAAGTGGATGCTGGCCGCACAGACCGCCTACGAGGTGCGTCAGAGCTCAGGCTTGCGCTACACCCTCGGCCTCGCGCGCATCGGCCACGACGCCGTCTTCCAGGGAACCCTGTTCGCCGATCCCCTCGAGAACGACTTCGGGTTCTCGCTGTCCTTCACACCACGCCTCGGCTTCCGCGGCACACGCCATTTCGGAGTGGGTGCCGCCGAACCGCGCTTCGATCTCTTCGAAACCCTGCGCTGAGCCTGCCGCCTGTAAGCCGCGCGGCAACGTCATATGATGGGCGCATGCCCCTTCTTTTCCTCGGCAACATCGGCTTCCAGGAGATGTTGATCATTCTCTTTGTCGGGCTGCTGATGTTTGGCTCCAAGCTGCCGAATGTGGGGCGCTCCATCGGGCGCAGCGTCGCGCAGTTCAAGAAGGGCCTCTCCGACATGAAAGAGGAGATGCGCGACGTCGAGACGAGCGTGGATCGCCGCGTCGATGAGGAATTGAAGCGTCGCGAACCTGAGCGTGCCCACGCTTCCGATGCCACCGCGCCGGCTGGTGCGACCACGGATGCTTCCGCCGCCACGCCCGCAAGCGCGCCGCCCACCGACGCAGCGCCCGCCGCAGCGGCGGACGGAGCTCCGGTCGCCACCGCGGCGCCGAATGATGCGCCGGTGGTGACGCCGGTTGCCGACGCGGGGCGCCCGCCCCACGGCTCGAACGGCTGAGCTGCGGCTCAGCCCGTGGTCACGCAGCGATTGCGACCACCGCGCTTGGCGGCATAGAGCCTCCGGTCCGCGATGGCCACGAGCTTCTTCGCATCGCCACCAGCTTCGTCCCCGTGCGCGACGCCGAGGCTGATCGTGCATGCCGGTGCTCCCGGCTCTGCGGGCGTCGCCGCGATGATGCTGCGCAGGCGTTCCGCCACCACGGCACCATCTGCTCCAGCGTCGTGCGTGAGGACTGCGAATTCCTCGCCGCCACAGCGGAAGGCCTCGCCCGCGCGCGAGTGCACTCTCACGAGGCTGCCGAGCCGTCGCAAGACCGCATCGCCCGCCGGGTGACCATGCTGGTCGTTGATGGCCTTGAAGTGGTCCACGTCGAAGAACACAAGGCTGCCCTTGCGCCCCGTATCCGCCAGAGCCACATCGAAGGCTGCCCGGTTGAGGAGCCCCGTCAGTGCGTCCGTGCGCGAATCCACGCGGAGGCGCTGCGCTTCCGCCTCGGCTTTTTGCACGCGCTCTTCCTGCTGGATGTTGTCGCTCAGGAGCGATTCCTGGGCATCGGCAAGTTGCAACGCGAGTTCCTCCCGCGCGCCGCCTCCGATATCCAGATCCATGATCTGGGCCAGCTCGGTCGCTTGGCGACTGATGCGCTCCTGCAACTGCCGCGCCGTTTCCTGATCGACGCGCATCAGTTCCACCAGTTGACGCAGCGTGCTGCCCGCCGTGAGCTCGGTTTCCGCCACGCTGTGTGCGCAGCGAAGCGCCTCCACGATGTGTGCGGCCTGATCGTTGCCGCTCGCGGTGTCGTGGTGAGTTCGCACTGGCTCCGTAAGCAGCGGCGCGAGCCCCCAATAACGGAGCATCGCCGCCATGAGATCCGCATGGGTGAATCCCAGCACGGCACGCTCGACCTCCGGATCAGGATGGCCGGCCTTGAACGACTTCAGCACACTGGCCCAACCCTCGGGGCGCGCATTCAGCAGCACCCCGGTGCCAGCGTCCATCAGAAGTCCGCAGAGAAACGCTTCCTCCGCCACAGCCGGACAGCGCATCAATGCGCATTCGCGTGCCGTGACAGCGGAGAAGACCGCGCGTCGGCGAAAGGCCCGGTACAGCGGTGCTGCGGGATCATCGCTCGAGGGTTCGCGGGTCGCGGTCAGCGAGAGGCTGATGGCGGTGAAGCGCACGTTCTTGAGACCGAGCAGCATGACTGCCTGGCGCAAGTTCGTGACCGTCCGCGAGCGAGCGAACAGCGACGAATTCGCGAGCTTCAGAAGGCGCGCGGCAAGAGCCGGGTCTTTCCCCGCCGCGTCAGCGACAGCGATCACGTCTGGTTCCGCGGCGCGCGTACGGCGCACCACTTCGAGTGCCACCGCCGGCATGGGCGGAATGACACCACTCTGGATGAATGCGGACAGTCTGTCCGCGGCTTGTGACACGGGCACGGGCAACCTCGACACCTTGTCCCGCCGCGCAGTTGCGCAGCGCACTCTGAGCCCGGAAACCCCGCGCCCGCGGGGTGGCCTTTTCCGGACCTCGTGCGCCCCTCCTATCGGCAGGGTGAGCGCAGCGCATGATCCGCCTTCAGACGTCGAGTTGCTGGACGTTGAGCGCGTTGCGCTCGATGAACTCGCGCCGCGGCGCCACTTCTTCGCCCATGAGCAATGAAAAGACTCCGTCCTGGTTCCCGTCCTCGGGAACGGCGACGCGCAGTAGCACACGCTTCGCGGGGTCCATTGTGGTCTCCCACAGTTGGTCCGGGTTCATTTCGCCCAGTCCCTTGTAGCGCTGCACGTCGATGCCCTGCTTCCCGGCTTCGTGCACGGCTGCGGGAAGGTCGCGCAACCTCGACAAGGCGCGTTTGCTCTCGTTGTGTCGCGTGCGCACCTCGAAACGGAAATCGTCTTCCACGTCCGGAACACGCGCGCCGGAGGAGAAATCGAAGTCCGCTGCCGTGAAGCCATGCGTTCGCAGCTGGCGCAGCAGTTGCGCGAGCTCGCTGCTGCCCCAGATCTCGTTGAGCACGAGATCCGCTTGCGCGCGCGTCGCGGTGTTCGCGTCGCCGTCGCAAACCACCAGTGCGCGGCCGAGGCGTGCCTCCTCGGCACTGCGGAATGCGGCCAATTCGTCCACATCGTAGAAGAATTGAGGCGCTGCACCGGCGCGTCCATGCCAACGGGGCAGCGCGAGTTCCTCGCCGCGCGCGAGGGCGAGGTAGTCCGCAAGCGAGAGGCCGACGCGCCGCAACTGGCCCTCGCGTGCCGCGAGTCTCTGCACCACTCCGAGCAGTGCCTCCAGCTCGGCGCCTTCCACAGAGCGGCCTTGCGCTCCGCGCACCACCAGCACGGATTCGGCGATCCCGAGCCGCGCCAGTTCGGCTTCCATCTCCGCGCTCGTCAGCACGTAGCGCTCCGAGCTGCGGCTCTTCACCCGGAAGAGCGGCGGCTGCGCGATGTGCACATGCCCCGCGGTGATGAGAGCCCGCATATGGCGATGGAAGAAGGTGAGCAACAAGGTGCGGATGTGGTTTCCGTCCACATCGGCGTCCGTCATGATGATCACGCGGCCATAGCGGAGCTTCGCGAGGTTCAGGTCTTCGCCGATGCCGCAGCCCAACGCACCGATGAGTGCCTTGATTTCATCGTGGTCGAGAACTTTGCCGAGTTTCGATTTCTGGACGTTGAGGATCTTGCCCTTGAGCGGCAGGATGGCTTGGGTTGCGCGATCGCGGCCCTGCTTCGCCGAGCCACCGGCGCTGTCACCTTCGACGATGAAGATCTCGGCGCTCGCGCGGTCCCGCGTGGTGCAGTCGGCGAGCTTGTCGGGCAGGCCGCCACCGCGCAGTGTGCTTTTCCGGAGCACGTTTTCGCTGGCCTTGCGTGCTGCTTCGCGCGCCTCGGCGATGATGCGCGCCTTCTCGACGATGGACTTCGCGTCTGCTGGGTGCTCTTCAAGCCAGCGCGAGAGCTCCGCGTAGACCGTGGACTGCACGACGGTCTGCGCGTCGCGATTGGCGAGCTTCACCTTGGTCTGGCTCTCGAAGGCCGGGTCAGGCAGGCGCAACGACACCACCGCCACGAGGCCTTCCTTCAGGTCCGCGCCGGTGAGCGGTTCGTCATCCTTGCCGCGGCCCTTGATCCAGGCGTTGAAAGCGCTGGTGAGGGCTGTGCGGAAGCCCGTCAGGTGTGTGCCGCCGGAAGCGGTACCGATGGTGTTGGCAAACGTCAGCACCGTCTCGCCCATGGACGTGTTGTATTGGAGTCCAACCTCCACGTCGTAGATGGCGGTCTTGCCATTCTCGCGCGGAAGTGGCGTTTGCGCGCGGAAGTAGATCGGGTTTTTGTGAACGAGCTCGTGGCCTTCGCCGAGCGAGCGCACGAATTCGCGCACGCCATCCGGGAAATGAAGCATGTCCACGCGGTCGTCTTCCGCGCGCTCATCCTCGAACTCGATGCGCACGCCGGCATTGAGGAACGCGAGTTGTTTCAGGCGCGCGATGAGCACTTCGGCCTTGAATTCCATCACCTTCATCACAGCCGGGTCGGGCTTGAAGGTCACCTTGGTGCCGCGCTGGTCCGTCGTGCCGAGCACCTTCAACTGCTGCGCGGTCACGCCCTGCTCGAAGCGGATGAGATGCGCCTTGTTGTCGCGATAGACCTCGACCTCCATCCAGAGCGAGAGCGCACACACACAGGAGACACCGACGCCGTGCAAGCCGCCTGAGACTTTGTAGTTCTCGCCATCGAACTTGCAGCCGGCATGCAGCTTGGTCATGACGACTTCGACCGCTGGCTTGCCCTCTTCCTCGTGCATGTCCACAGGGATGCCGCGCCCGTTGTCCAGCACAGAGAGGCTTCCATCCGGATGAATGGTCACGCGGATACGATCGGCGTGGCCGTTCTGCACCTCGTCGATGGCGTTGTCGACCACTTCGTAGACGAGGTGGTGCAAGCCGTTTTCGTAGGTGTCCCCGATGTACATGTCGGGACGCTTGCGCACGGCTTCCAGCCCCTCGAGCACCTTGATGGTCGAGGCGTTGTATCCACCGTTTGTCGGCGCGGTCACTTCAGCCATGTCAAAACGCTCCGTGGCGGAATCTGAGCCCGCGCACTTCAGCACCCCGGACCTCGCGCACGAGCTCCGGCAGCAGCCGTTCCTTCTCGAATGAATCCAGTCGGTGGCAGAGCGGTGGCGAATCCACCTCGATGGTGACGACGCCGTCCCGCACCCCCGCCACACGCGTGTGTTCTGCAAGCTCCGCACCGGCCACGCGACACCAGGCCTCGCTCACGGCCGCAAAGCCGCGCCGGCTGCGCGCCAGCGGCGCGGCCTTGCGCATCAACGCGGCCAGCACCACGCCGACCGGTGGCGGTGTTCCCCGTGCATCCGCCATCGCGTCAGCCCGCCCGCAAGGTCACAGGCATCACGATGTAGACGAAGTTCTCTTCGCCCTCGACGAGCGCGGGCGTCTCGGCTCCGGAGATCACCAGCTTCACGGCCTCGCACTCCATGTTGCGCAGACCCTCGACGATGTAGTCCGGGTTGAAGGCCACCTCGATGCCGGTGCCCTCGACCACGCATTCGATTTCCACGCGGGAATCGCCGATGTCGGCGGCCCGCGAGGTGATCACCATGCGGTCGTCTTCGAACTTGAGACGCACAGAGCGGCTCTCTTCCGTGGTGAGCACCGCGGCCTGACGCAGAGCCGTCAGAAGGTCGAGTCGCTTGAACGTCGCCGTGAGCTGCTTGGTTTTGGGAAGCACATTCCGCCACTCGGGGAACACGCCTTCAGCCACGCGGGACGAAACCTCCGCGCAACCGCTCTTCACCATCACTTGTTTGTCCTCGATGCACACGCGAACCGTCGGATCGCTGCCGAGGATGCGCTCGAAGGTCATCAGGCCCTTCTGGAGCACGATGGGCGCCTGCTTCACTTCCAGCGCGTTCTCGAAACCCGCGGATTTCATGGCCAGACGCTTGCCGTCCGTCGCCACCATGCGCACTTCATCACCTGAGACCTCGAAACGAACGCCGTGAAAGGCGAAGCGCGTCTTCTCCTTCGCACAGGCAAACAACGTGCGCGCGATGAGCAGCTTGAAGGTGTCGCGCGGGAGCGAAAAGGCGCGCTCCTCGTCGAACGCCGGAATCACCGGGAATTCCTCGGGGTTCTCGCCGTGCACGCGGAAACTCGCCTTGCCGCAGGTGATGCGCGCGGTACGGTCCTCCACTTCGAAACGCACGACATCTGCAGCGCATTCGCGGAGGATGCTCGCGAGCCTGGCCACTGGCAACAGAATGTCGCCCACTTCTTCAACGCCCGTGAGTTCGACGCGATAGCGAATAGCGACCTCGAGATCCGTCGCCAGCAGCGTCGCGCCGTTGTTGTCCACCATCAGGCGCAGGTTCTGCAACACTGGCCGCACGGCCTTGGGCCCGGCCACTGAGCTGACAACCTGAACCGCGTCCAAAAGCCGCTGACGAGTCGCTGAAAAGCGCATCGCATCACCTCTTCCCTGATGGTCCAATGCAGCGCCATCGGGGGCCCCCAGAGGAACCTTCCCCGAGGCCGCGCGCTGCGGTGCTCATGCTAACGGCACACCCCCCTTCCGGGAAGTGCCGCCGCGCCCTTGGGCACGGCTGCAACATGTTTGCACCGCAACGGGTTGCGGTCGCTCTCTCTCAGGACGCCGCGATGCTCATCGCGCGAGCCGCGAGGCGCTCCACAACCTCCCGGAATTCGACATTCTCGCCGGCCTGCTTTTCGGCCTTGTCGATGCTGTACGAGACGGTCGAATGATCGCGTCCGCCAAAGAAGTGACCGATCTCTTCGAGGGAATGTCCGGTGAGTTTGCGCGCGAGGATCATGCCGACCTGACGCGGGAGTGCCACCGCTTGAGTGCGACGCTTGCCTTGCAGGTCGTGCAAGCGCACGCCGTAGTGCTCTTCGACTGCGCGCGCAATGTGATCGAACGCCACGCGGCGGCGACGCTCGGTCACCACGTCCTTCAGGACATCACGCACGAGCTGCGTGCTGATGCGCTGGTTGCCGAGGAACGCCTGGCCAGCGACGCGCGTGACAGCACCTTCCAGTTCCCGCGCGTTGGTCCGCACATGCTCGGCGATGAATGACGCCGCCTCTTCGGGCAATTCGACACCAAGGCGTTGCGCCCGTGCGCGTACGAGTCCGAGACGCACTTCATAGTCCGGTGTTTCCAAGGTGCAGACAAAACCGCCCGCGAGACGCGAGCGCAGCCGTTCGTTGAGCCCCTCGAGCAAGCCCGGCTCGCGATCGCAACTCATGATGATCTGGCGCCCGGCGTTGTGCAGCGCGTTGAAGGTATGCAGGAACTCCTCCTGCGTGCGCTCCTTGTTCTCGAAGAACTGCATGTCATCGACGAGCAAGACATCCACGTCGCGGAAACGTGCGCGGAAAGCCTCCACAGAACCCTTTTCCAGCGCCGCGATGAAGAGGTTGACGAAGTGCTCGGCGGTCACCCACAAGACCCGCTGCGCGGGGTTGCGGTCGAGGAATCCGTGCGCGATGGCTTGCAAGAGATGAGTCTTGCCGGTGCCGACGCCGCCATGGAAGCAGAGCGGGTTGTAGAGCCTCGCGCCCCGATCGACGACGGACTGTGCCGCCGCCACCGCAACGCGATTCGACGGCCCGCTGATGAAGCTCCTGAAGCGGAAGTCGCGGTTGAGTGCGAGTCCGAAGCGCGGCCCTTGCACGGGAGCTTCGAGAGCGCTCCGGGCGGGCAGCACGGGCTCCTCGCGCTCGCCGGCATCCGGTGCACCGGTCAAAACCTCGCTCTCTGCATCGGACAGCGGTGTGCTGACAACGGGCGCATCCTCGCGCACCACGAAGCGGAGCGCGGGGCGTCGGCCACCGGTCACCTTCTCGAGAGCAGCAAGGATCACGTCCGAGAAGCGCGAGCGGATCCACTCGCGCGCGAACGAGTTCTGCGTCGTGATCTCGAAGGCGTCCTCGGAGGATCGTCCCGGACGAAGTCCCCGGAACCACGTGTCGAACTGTTGCTCTGTGACGTGCTGGCGAATATCCGCGAGCACGTTGTTCCAGAGAGTCACGGCAAGTGCATCAGGTGACATGTGACGAAACCCCATCCGGTGTCCGGGCGTGCCCCGACACCGATTCGTTGCTTGAACTCACTAACCAACTTGTCCTGGTGGCTACCGCCTGCCGCCGGTTTCAGATCTCGAAGCTCGTGAGCTCCGTGCTCTGGTCGTGCTGTGCATCTCTGCCAGAGATGCTCACCACACCGGCGACCACCGCGGCCTGAAGGCGCGCGGCGGGCAGCGATTCCGATTTGTTCTTACTTCCGGGCTCTCCACAGGTCAAGAAAAATCGCCGGTTTTCCGCAGCGATTCCACAATGTTTCAAAGTCCGCAGAAGCCGCGTCCGGCACGAACGGTGCAACCCGCGGCCCTTGCCACAGTTGCGCTGGCTCAGCGTTGTCCACGCATCCGGTTGACCATGCGCCCGAAAATCTCGCCAGCGCGGGTCGCCTCTGCCTCCGGTGTGCTCGCCGAGAGAGAAACCCGCAACGATTCCACAACAACTCCCGCGGCGAGTCCCATTGTGTCAAGTACATGACTTGGCCTCGCTGCGCCACTACTGCAAGCACTGCCGACACTGAGCGCAAGGCCTTCGAGGTCGCACGCGATCACAAGCGTTTCTGCGAGCAGACCCGGAACGCGGAGGGAAAGTGTGCCCGGGGCTCGGCCTCCCGGCTGTTGGGTTCCGTGAATCTGGAGGTCCTGGGCCGCTGCGCGGGCTGCCACAAGAAAAAGCGCCTCGCGCTGCTCCAGTCGGAGTGTCCGTTCCTCACGCTCGACACGCGCGATCCGGCACGCAACGCCGAGGCCGACGGCCGCCGCAATGTTCTCCGTACCTGCGCGCCTCATTCTCTCCTGCGCGCCGCCGAGAAGGAGCGGCGGAATCCTCGTCTCCGGCGCGATCCAGAGAGCGCCAATGCCCTGTGGGCCTCCGAGCTTGTGCCCTGAAATGGCCATCGTGAATCCGGGAAAGGCCGCACAACAAAGCTCGCCCTTGCCAGCCTCTTGCACGGCGTCCACGTGCAGGCGTGCACCCTGCGCGGCGCAGAGCGCGGCTGCTGAACGCCACGGCTGCCGCACACCGGTCTCGTTGTTGGTGGCCATCACCGCTGCGGCGCGACAGCCTTCCTTGAGCGCTACCTCCAGGTCCGCGAGACACACAACGCCATCGCGACCGGTAGCGAGTGTTCTCAGGCGCTGCTTGCGTCGCAGCGGCTCCAGCACGGACGGGTGCTCGATGCCCGAGGCTGCCGTGGGGCCCTCCCCACCCATGGCCATGTTGTTCGCCTCTGTGGCGCCGGAAGTGAACACGACGTCGCGCGGTTCCGCCGCAAACAGCGCCGCCACGTCTTCCCGGGCGTCTTCGAGAGCGCGCCGCGCCGCGCGCCCTTCCGCGTGCAACGAAGACGCGTTCGCCGCGGCGCTGAGCCACGGCTCCATCGCGGAACGCACACGCGGCTCCATGGGCGTGGTGGCGTTGTGGTCGCAATAGATGCGCATGGGCGTCGGTTTTCCGGAGGCGCGGTCAAGAGAACCCCGCGGCTGGCCGAAAACGATGGCGTGGTTGTACGCTGCGCGCGGCCCTTGCGGGAGTACCGCGGATTCCCCGGTACACCCGCTGAAACACATCCAAGATGTCCATCCTGAATCCACGCGAAAAGAGCCTTGTTTGCAAACTCGTCTACGACGGCCCGGGGCTGGGAGGCAAGACCACGTCGCTGCGGTCGATCCACACGCTGCTGGACCCGGCTCAGGCCACGCGACCCGTGCTGCTGAACACCGAGGACGCACGCACGCTTTTCTTCGACTTCGTGCCATTCGATCTCGGAGCGCCCTGCGGACACCGCGTGCGCATCCAGGGGTTCACAGCGCCTGGTCAGGTCCGCTACAACCTCACGCGACGCTGCCTCTTGATGGGCGCTGACGGCGCGGTGTTCGTTGCCGATGCGTCCCGCGACCGCCTGGAAGAGAATCGCGCCGCGCTTGTATCCCTGCGTACCAACCTGCGCGCGAACCACCTCGATCCGGCGCACTTTCCGCTCGTACTCCAGTACAACAAACGTGACGCGAGTGACGCACTCACGCGCGAGGAGTTGGAAGCGGCTCTCAATCCGGAGGGCCTCCCCTCGTTCACTTCGAGCGCGCTCCGGGGTGAAGGCGTCTTCGACGCATTCGCCGCCGTTGTGCAGCGCATGCTCAATGTCGCCGCAAAGAAGCACGCGCTGGTTGTGGACGAACCGCTCGGAGATGTGGCCGCGCGCTGGCTCTCCCGCCTCGCGGCGCCACGCAGCTGATCACGTCCGGCTCGCCAGCACCTCTTCGTACAGCGCCTCCCAACGCGGCGCGATGCGCTCCATCGCAAAGTGCTCCAGCACACGCGCGCGCGCGGCCACACGCATGCTTGTGTGCGCCTCCTCGCGCACGCTCTGCACCGCCGCCGCCAGTGCGGCCGCATCATGGACGCCAACAAGACAGCCGGTCGCTCCATCCTCCACCACTTCCGGGAGTCCCCCTGCGCGATAGCCGGCAACGGGCACCCCGCAGGCCATCGCTTCGAGAGCGGCAAGTCCGAAGCTTTCGCCCGCGGAGGGAAGCAAGAACCAGTCGAGCGCTGGAAGCACGCTCTCCACGGCTTCTTGCGCTCCCAGGAAAACCGCACGCGCCCCCAGCCCGCGGCGTTCGAGATCTTCCTCGGCGCGCTGACGGTCCGGGCCGTCGCCCACCATCAAGAGCCGTGCCGGTTGTTGCGCAGCAATGCGTGCGAAGACTTCCACCACGTCACCGACGCGCTTCACGGGCCTCATGTTCGAGGCGTGGCCCAACAACAACTCTCCCTCCCTTGCAAAGCGACGCCGGCTTGACAGCCCCTCGCGGGGCCTGAACCGCTCCGTGTCCGTACCGTTGGGAATGACGCGCGCATTCGTGGTGCATCCAAGGAGCCGGGTGGCCTCCTCTGCGAGCCACACCGAGACCGTTGTCACGGCATCGCTGGCGCCGAGGGCGAAACACACCGCTCGTCGGAACTCCGGGTGCGCGCCGAAGACGGTTACATCACTGCCGTGCAGGGTGGAGATGAGACGCACTCCAGCGCGGCCCGACATTGCGCGCGCCATCCAGATGGCCATGCTGTGCGGCACCGCGAAATGCGCGTGGAGGATTTCGAGTTCGTGCTCTTCCACGAGCGCTGCAAGACAAGCCGCCTCCGCCATGAGTTGCGGTGGCGTGCCCGTGGCGGGGTGCTCCGGTATTTGCGGCGCATGCACGTGCAGGCGTCCGCGCCCTGTGTAACGGAAAGGACGATCCCGGGCGATGAGATGCACGTCGTGCCCGCGCTCGGCCAGCGCAGCCGCAAGCTCCGTCGCCACCGTGCCCGAACCGCCAAGCCCTGGATGACACACGATCCCGATCCGGCGCGCGTTCATGTTGCTGCCTGTGTGGAGGGATAACGACCGGGATGCGCGAAGAGCGCCACCGGGTCGTCGATGCGGAGTGGCCCCCTGTGCAGGAAACCCTCCCCGAACTCCGCGCCAATGGCGTGTCCAAAGGTGCGCGCGCGAGCCTCCCACCAGGTGAAAAACTCCGGCCGCGCAATGTAGGTCGCGGGCTCGGTGCTCGCCGGGTCATGAAACTGGCTCTTGTAGGCAAGGCACGCTTCCTTCTTGCGCGCGAAGTGAGCGCTGATGTCCACCACGAAGTCCGGTTCGCGCACGTGGTGCATGAAGGCCGACAGCACTCCGCGCGGGCGGTGGGGCTTTCCCGTGCCGAGCTTCGCGACGCCGGCGAGAAACGCGGCCTCGCGCACGAGACGACCGGTCCATGCGTGGTCCGGGTGCAGATCCTCCTCGTCCGGCGCAATGACCAGCCGAGGGCGCCAGCGCCGGATGCTCTCGATCACCCGCAGGCGTGATGCCTCGTTCAGCAACACACCGCAGTCGGACAACTCGAGTTGCTCGCGCTCTCTCACGTCGAGAAGCGCCGCCGCCGCGGTCGCCTCGCGCGCGCGTGTGGCCGCGTCACCGCGTGTGCCCATTTCGCCGCGCGTGAGATCCACGATGACCACGCTCTGCCCGCGCGACCGGGCCGCGAGCAGTGTGCCACCCACGCTGAGCTCCACATCATCCGGGTGCGCACCGAAGGCCAGGATGTCAATGTCTTCTTTCATGGTGTTGAGGCGCTCCCCGGCCGGAAGATGACGGCCGGTCGCGAATCCAGCACATCGTAGCTCTCCAGCTCTTGCGCGGGCTCCTTGCCGATGGCCCACCAGCAGTGAGCTCGTTCCTGCGGACGGCCTCGCGGGCGAAGCCATGTGGCGAGCTCATGCACGCGCGCGCCATCGGCTGTCAGGCGCGGCCAGTCTCCGGGAGCGCTCGCGGCCAAGGCGAGCGCGATGCCTTGCGCCTTCATGAGCGCCTGCATCCGTGGCGTGACCCAAGTGATGGAGGGGCGCGGGATGAGCGCCGGCACGGGGAGCCCGAAGACTTGGAAGAGCGCCGGGAGTTGCGCGAAGTACGCATTCTCAGCGGGGCCATTCACATGTGCCACCACCGGAAGCAGCCATTGTTGCACCAGCGGGCGCAACAACACGCCCGGTGAAAGTGCTCCCGTGTGTTCAGCCGCATTTGCCGGAAGGGCTCGCCGCACGCCCTGCTGGTCCAGCATCCAGATCTGCGCGCCGCCCCGCGGATCGACCTGAGGTGTGAAGCCTGCGCTCGTCACACGCCGCACGCCTTCGTGCGCCGCGACCGCCACTTCGGCGTGAAGCGCGTGAGCCTCCGCGAGGAACGGGCGCGCGCTCAGCGACAGCTCTGTCGCGCTTGCGAAGAGCACGGGCATGCCGTGCGGTAGCGCGTGGTAGAGCGCGCGTGTTGACCAATGCGCAAGAGACTCTCCAGCGTGGGCGTGCAACGCGGGTTGATCTGCCACACCAAGCCGCGCGAGCCAGCCCGCGATGCGTTGCACGCACGCCGCGTCAAGCAACCGGGCCGCCAGCGGCGCGCCGTCATGATGCAGTGGCAGCCTTGCCTTCTCGAAGTCTCCGCCTGCTGGAACGAGGCCGCGATTCGCTTCACCGAGATCGTGATCCACATCGTGCACCCAGAAGACGGGAACCACTGGCCGGCCGCTGTGTTCCCGAAGCCTCTGCGCGAGCAGTGCGGCGCCGGCGCACTTGTGCAGCGCCAGCAAGGGTCCACCGAAAAGAGCAGGTTGCTGGCCGGCTGTCACCACCAACACGTCCGGACGCTGAAGCATCTCCACCAGCCCCGCTGCGTGTAGGTTGCCGAGCGCTGTGTTGAAGACGCGGAGATGCTCCAGCACTGCTGGCTCGGGACGCGCGAGTTGCTCTGCGGCCACTTCCATGATCCCGGCGAGATCCGGGGGGCGCGGCAGAAGCTCTGTGTGGCGCGACCGGGGTTGATGACGCAGCACCGCATCGATGCTCGTGGCCGCTCCGGGTGTGTGCTCGACACGCAACTCCATCAGACGCGCTCCGCCAGATGTACGTGCCGCAACGCGCGTGACGCGACATCAAGGTTGCCGTGGCACGAATGCCAGCGCAGCCCCGCTGCCTCCAGGAGAATGCGGGCCTCCTCCGCCGTGTACAGCCGCACGGATTCCTGCCAGCTGCGCGTCCCGGTGGCATCCCGCAGCTCCACGGTTTTCTCGACGCGCTCGCCCCGCAGTCGCCGCGTCTCCGTGATCTCGACATCCACCAGCATGCGGACGGTGCGCGGCTCAAGGTGTGCGCGCACGTACGCGGGCTCCGCGAGGTCCAGGGCCACGATGCCGGCAGGTGCAAGGACGCGTGCAACCTCGGCCAAGACCCGTGCATCTTCGGCGCTGTTCTCGAAGTAACCAAAGGTCGTGAAGAGCAGAGTCACGAGATCGAAGCTCTGCTCCGCGAACGGGAGGCAGCGCATGTCTGCGCGCACCACGGCGCTGCCGCGCGTCCGCGCAACCCGGAGCAGCGCAGCCGAAAGATCCACGCCCAAGCCGCGCACGTTGTGCGTCTTCCAGGCATCGAGGTGACGGCCGAAGCCGCAGCCCACATCCAACACGCGACCCGCTGAGCGTTCTGGCAGGCGCCGCACCAACTCCGCTATTTCGCGGTGAGCCTGAGCTTCGTCGCGGTGCGTGTACACGCGGAGATAATCCTCGCCGAAGGCGCGTTCGAACCAGGGCGCCTCCGCGACCACGTCACGTTCTCCGCTGCAAGGCCACGTCGAGCTCGCTGCGCATCTTCTCCGCCGCAGCGCCGATCATTCCGCGCCAGTCCGCGGGCGCCGCGCTGGACCCCCACGGGAACGTGACGGACCGGCTCGCCGTGACGATCGCGCCCAGGCCATCGGCATCGAAGCCGCCGACAACATCAGCAGCGCCGGCCCCCTGCGCGCCGTAGCCAGGCAGCAAGAGCACGCTGCCGGGAAGCTCCGCGCGCAAGGCCACGAGATGAGCCGGCCACGTTGCGCCAACCACCGCGCCCACCGGGCCATACGCCTCCCCGCTCCTCTCGTTCCAGCCGCGCACCAGGGCCGCCACATGCGCACTAATCGTCTTTCCGTCGCTGACGAGATCCTGCAACTCGGCGCTGCCCGGGTTGCTCGTCTTCACAAGCACAAAGATCCCACCGCCGTGTTGTGTTGCCGCCTTCACGAAGGGTTTGACACCGTCGCCGCCGAGGAACGCGTTGACCGTACAGGCATCAGCCAGCGGCGAGAACTCCGCGCCCCCAAGCCAGGCTTCCGCATAGGCCTCAGCGGTGGTTCCGATATCGCCACGTTTCACGTCCGCGATCACCAGCAGGTCGCGCGCGCGTGCAGCAGCAATGACGCGCTCGAGAGCCGCCACCCCGGGGCTGCGCAAACGTTCGAAGAAGGCTGCCTGCGGCTTGACCGCCACGGCGACATGTCGCACGGCATCGAGCACGCCAACACAGAACTCCTCGAAGGCCGCGGCCTGCGCCACAGCGTCGCCCCGTGCAGCTCCCCGGAGCGGTGCTGGAAGCGCCTCGAGGCGAGGGTCCAGTCCGACACACACCGCGGATTTCTTCGCACGCATGGCCTCGTGAAGTCGTGCTGCAAATGGTTTCATGCTCGTGGCTCCGCGCACAGGCGGAGAAAGTTCTTGGCGATCTCGTTCCCGTGTTCCGACAGGAACGACTCCGGATGGAACTGCACGCCGTACAACCGGCGCGCGGGCCAACTCAGCGCCATGATGGTCGACGGATCCCCAGCAACGGTTGCATCACAGGTCACGGAGTCTGGCAACGTGGATCGCTCCACGATGAGCGAATGGTAGCGCATGACCGTGCAGGGGCTCGGTACCCCGGTGAAGATGCCGTCTCCACAATGCTCGATCTCGGATGTCTTGCCGTGGCGCTGTTCCAAGGCGCGAACGACGGCGGCTCCGCACGCGCTGGCAATGATCTGCATTCCGAGGCAGACACCGAGAATCGGTATGGCTCCATTGCTCTGGCGCACCAGTTCCATGCCGATACCGCGTTCTCCTGGCGCGCCTGGGCCCGGCGAGAGAACAATGCCGACAGGCCGCATGCTTGCGACGTCGGCAAGGTTGGTGCGGTCGCAACGCTGTACCAGGACCTTGGCGCCTGCCGCCTCGAGAAGATGCGCGAGGTTGTGCGTGAACGAATCGTAATGATCGAGAAGGAGCAGCACGCTGGATCAGACCTTGGGCCAAGCCTCGAACAGTTTGAGCAGAATGCTGTCGAGAAGCCAGAGCCCGTCGTGAGTCAGTCGGAGATTCTCCGAGTCTTCGTGCAACAGACGCGCTCTCGTTAGATCGGTCAGTATCTCCTTGCATCGTCCTGCCGTGTTGAAGCCGGTGCGTTGATCGAGTTCTTGAAGGCTCACACCCTCTGCCGTCCTGAGGCCGCTGGTGAGACACTCCATCCAGTCTTCTCGCGGGCCGAGAATGTCTTCCTCTTCAACAGGTCTTGTGCCGGCCTCGATGGCCTCGATGTAACGCGTCGGTGAATTCACATTGCGGGTCCGCCGTTTCCCGATGCGTCCCCATGCCCCAGCACCCAGACCGTAATACTCAAGGTTGCGCCAGTAGTTCAGGTTGTGGACCGACTCTTGTCCTTCGCGGCTGAAATTGGATATCTCATAGAGATGGAACCCGGCCTTGTTCAGACGCTCACATGCGAGCGCGAACATACGCCGCACAGTTTCCTCAGGGCAAACACTCATTCTACCCTGGCGCAACGCCTCGAAGAATGGTGTTCCCTCCTCAAACTGGAGTGCGTAGGCGGAGAGGTGTTCCGGTTCGAGCTCGAGCAGTCTCTCCAGGTCCTGCAGCCAGTCCTCTTTACTCTGCCACGGCTGTCCGTAAATCAGGTCCAGGTTGATGCGCTGAATACCGGCTTTACGCAGCACGGCGACACTTTCACGAACATCTTCAACGCTGTGCACACGGCCCAGTTTCGAGAGGCGCTCAGGGTCCATGCTCTGAACCCCCATACTCACACGATCAACGCCAGCAGAGCACAACGCCTCAACGTGATCTCCCGTCAGAGTTCCCGGATTGGCTTCGACTGTCCACTCTCGCAAGTGTCCGCGTTCCACCATTGAACCAATGCCTTGCAGGAGTCTCCGGAATTCTGCTGGCTCCAGTTCCGTGGGTGTTCCTCCTCCGATGTAGATGCTGGAAACCGTATGCCCATGCTGTGTGAGCATGGTGTTCGTTTCACGCAACAAGGCACTGACATAACGCTCCTGTTCTGCTCGAGAGCGTCCAGCAGCCGAATTGAACGCGCAGTATTCACACTTCCTGACGCAGTAAGGAACATGCACATACAGGGCCGGGAAGAGCGTGGCTTCTCGGCTTGCGCTGGGTGTCGTGCGCGCGCTTGTCATGAGAGGATGGTTTTATATTGAAACCGCAGTCATCATAGACGTGAGTGAAAGTTCGTGGAGAAGCGAGATGGCGCGCGCAAAACAACGTTCAAAGAGCGGAAGAAGCAGTTGCGCGTGTTCCACGAAAGATGAGAGTGGAATGTTCAATAGTGGTGTCGGTCATCTGTCGCCGCACGAACAAAGCGAGGTGAAGGACGCTTGTCGGACGCGCTCTCCGGAAGAAGAAGGAATGTTCCAGTCGGAAGCCAGGCCTCATACCGGCAGGAAACGGACTGCAACAGAGCACCAAGGCTGGGACGCGACAGGTGTCTTCCGGCGTGCGCACAACCAAAACTTGCAATCGTTGTTGATAACTCAGTCGACCATCACGGCGCGCAGGCGTTCCAGAGTCAGCATCTCGATCTGGCGCACGCGTTCGCGCGTCAGTCCGACGAGATCACCGATCTCCTTGAGGGTTCTCGGGGCCTCTCCATCCAGGCCGAAGCGCAGGCGCAGGATGGTGGCTTCGCGTGGCTCCATGCCAGCGAGCAATTGTTCAACCTCTTCGCTTTCCGCGAGGGCGAGCAAGGCTTCGTCCGGTGTTGGCTGCGAGGTGTCGCGCACGAGATCAGCCGAGGAGTTGTCCGGCTCGATGGGAATGGGCTGAGCCATGCCCTGAGCGGCGGCCATGGCGCGCTCGATGCCGTTCACGTTGTCCACAGGAACCTCGAGCGCCGTGGCGAGCTCTTCTTCTGTGGGCTGACGCCCGAGCTTCTCGGTGAGGTCGCGCTGTGCGGTGCGCAGGCGGTTGATCAGTTCCATCATGTAGGAAGGGATGCGCACGGTTTTCACCGTGTTGGTGAGAGCGCGTCGGATGGACTGCTTGATCCACCAGGTGGCATAGGTCGAGAAGCGGCAGCCGGCGTTCGGGTCGAACTTCTCGACACCTTTGATCAACCCCATGTTGCCCTCTTCAATGAGGTCCATGAAGCTCATGCCGTGGTTCACGTAACGCTTGGCAATACTCACGACGAGCCGGAGATTGGAGCGGATCAGGAGGTCACGGGCCTCGAAATCTCCAGCCTGGACTTTGCGCGCAAGCCGAACCTCATCCGCCGGGCCGAGCAGGTCCACCGTGTTGATCTCACGGAGATAGATGTTGAGCGTTGCGTCGGCCATGGCGAGTGTGCCCTCATGCGTCACCCGCGTTGTGGAATGGGGCGGCGACGCACAGCCCGCAACACCGTCACCACCAGGATCCATAGATCCAAGGCCGGTGACCAGCGTCGCGCATAGGCGAGGTCGTGGCGCAGCCTCCGACTGATGGACGTGTCGCCCAGAAAGCCGTTGACCTGCGCGAGCCCCGTCATTCCGACGGGCACACGGTGACGCAGGGGGTACTTCGGCCAACGAGCGGAAAAGGCTTGAGCGAACGCGGGTCTTTCCGGCCGAGGGCCGACAAGAGACATCGAACCCAAGAGGACATTGCCGAGCTGAGGCAGTTCATCCAGCCAAAACCGGCGCAACAGCCTGCCGTGGCGCGTGATGCGAGGGTCGTCATCCTCTGGCCAGACCGGGATTCCACCTGGCTCGGCGTTCACCACCATGGTGCGGAGCTTGGGGACCATGAAGAGGCGCCCCCCCAGCCCCAGCCGGACTTGCGCATAGAAAACGGGGCCGCGTTGCAGCCCTTTGAGAACAAGCAAAAGCAGAGCGAAGCACGGCAGCAGAAGCGGCAGCGCGGCAAGCACGAGCAGTGTGTCGCACACGCGCTTGACGCAGCTGGCCATGCCCTCGGCGGGGCCTTCCGGGTGAAGCGGCAACTCCCCGCTCGTCACCTGAACAGAACTCGCGATATCGAGAGGGTCCGGCGGTTCGCCTGCTGGAAAAGGTCCGGGTTGCCAACGACAGCGTGGCCAGGGGGTGTTTTGCGCGGCAAGGCCGAGGCAGCGCTGGACCTCCCCGTGCTTGAAAGTTCCGCGACAGGCGTCGGGGGGCAGGAGCATCCAGACCCGAGAGAGCGCCCAAGGAAGGCAGGAAGCGAAAGCTAGTTGCAGGGGCGCTGTCCCCCACATGTCAGTGGCCCCGAGGGCGGCGCCCAGGCAAAGCTCGAAGCTCCAAGCAACCGCGGCGGCGCCCGAAACCCCGGCGATCCAGACAGACGGCCTCCGCCAGCGCAGCAGGAGGTCGTGGCGAAAGGCCACCCAGCCCACAAGCAGTGCAGGCAGTGCGCAGGTTCCGGCGCGTGCGGCTGGCAAGAGCGCAGCCAGAAGCAGCGCCGTCCCCAGCAGCACGATGCGCAGGAGCAAGGGAGCGCGCCCAGGAGGTGGAGCCGTGGTGTCCCGCAAGTGATCCCCGTGTCGAACGCCATGCTAGGGCGCGCGGAGCGGCGCGGCAATCAATGATCCCCGGCGCATGGCTATAGTGCCGCTCGAAGAGCGGCTTGGGGCCGCTTCCCGCGCCCCTGAACCGAGTGGAGATAGCGCCATGTGGATCGGAGTGATCAGCGACACGAGCGGCGAGCTGGACCCACGCGTCGCCGACTTGTTCGGCGGTGTGGACTATATTCTGCATTGTGGCGGCATCGGTGACCCGGCCATTCTGGATGTGCTCTCGCATATTGCTCCGGTGGCCGGTGTGCTGGCGGCCCATGACGACCCCGGGATCGTGCCGTTCGAGAAGACGCTATTCAGGAAATGGTTCGAAGTGGGCGTTTACACATCGCATGTCATTGGCGAACCCACCAATCTCTCTCGCCTCACTGCCAAGGATCTCGAGGAGTTGGCCCCGCAGGTTGTGCTATTCGGAAATCAGCGCAGCGCGTGTAATTCACGAATTGATGGGCGCCTGTTTTTTGCGCCCGGCCCGGCGGGTCCATTCGCGGGAGCGACCCAACGCAGTGTCGGTATTCTTGAAATCGAGGGACGCAACCATCGCGCGGAGTCGATTCCCCTCGACGGGCGTTGATCAAATACGCTGACGACGACCGCGCGTCGCGTCGATGCTCGCGAGCACCGCGCTCAGGGCCAGCGGGAAGAGGGCCTGCAGGGCGGCGTAACCGAGGAGCGCCGGGAGTGGAGGGCCGCGGAGTCCGTGGCCGACCGGCCCCAGCAGCGCGAGATCCGGCAGGAAGGCCAAGGAAGGCAGGGTTTGGTCCGCTTCCGCCCACGCGGAGGCCCCCAAAAAGAGGATCAGGAGCGCGAGTGCGCCCGGCAAGGGGCCGAGACGGCGGCCAAGGAAGACGGCCCAGGCTAGAACAACAAGGGTGGCCGCGAGGCTGTGTGTGAGCACGCGGACAAGAGTTTGACAACCAACAAAAACCGTAAGACATTGCAAAACAAGCAGTTGAATCGCTGCGAGGGCTATGAGGGCGAGCGCGGCGATGGCCCATCGACCCACAACGGCAGCAGAGCTCTCCAGGCCAGAGCCAATGGGTGAAGCTCGGGGCCCGCCACGCACGCTCAAAGTGGTGTGCAGGCCGAGCATCACCACCAAGAGGAGCTGACAGGACGCGGCCGCTTCGTGCAGGGCCGCGGTGCGATCGCCGAGAGGCAGTGGGAGGGCGACCAGTAGACCAAACAGACCGGCAGCAACGAGCGCGGCTATGCGCGTGATCGGTGAACGCAGTGCCTGGCGGGCCGCGCCCCTGGCGCAAGCTCCCCACGGGTTCTTGGCGCTGGGCTCAGCCACGTGTAGCCTTCGTCTCGTTCCACGTGGAACATGGAGCGGCCATGCGTTGGGTTGAGATCACAGGCTCAAGTGCTTTCCAGCGCGCGCGCGTGGCCGCAAATCTAGCGGTTTTGGCCGCACTGGGGAAGGTCGGTGGTGGCTTGGTGTGCGCAGATCAGCGCCTGGCCAGTGCGGCTGCGGCCCACGGGGTCGCGATCGGTGGGTCCGCTGATGGGCCTGGGGTTGGGTTTTCTGGTGAAGGAGCACTGCCGGGCGCCCCTGTTCTCCAGCTCCGACTGCTGGATACCCCCACGGACGACTTGTTCCACGTGGAACGTGCGTCCCATCCTCCCGTGCGGCTTGTGGTGGTGGGCTCGGACGTGGACGTCTTTGAGCGCGCTGTGCGGCGCCGACAGGTCGCGGGCCTGGAGCCTGTGCTGCCCTATCGCGCGCCGACCCTCGACGCTGAGCCGACACTTGTGGTGGTGGACGCGGATATGAGTCCGTCAGGTTTGGCTTTGGTGGAACTGTTGCAGGAGGTCATGAACGATGTTGGATAAGGGAAGTCGACTGGGGCGCGGGCTGGAAGGTCTCATTCCGGCAGCTCGTGAAGGCAAGCTCACCGCGGCGGTGGTGGCGGCCGCAGGCCTGCAGGTGCTGCGCATCCCCTTGAAGAAACTCCAGGCCAACCCATGGCAGCCGCGGAAGGACTTCAGCACACAGGCCCTGAACGAACTCGTGGAATCGCTAAGGGTTCATGGCCTGATGCAACCCATTGTGGTCCGGACGCACGCGAGCGGATATCAGCTCATCGCGGGCGAACGGCGCTGGCGTGCAGCCCAGGAACTAGGCTGGACGGAGATGGATGCTGTGGTGGCGGAAGCTGACGACCGCCGGATGATGGAGTGGGCGCTGCTGGAGAATCTCCAGCGCCAGGACCTTGGTCCCCTCGAGATCGCAGAAGGTCTGCAACGCTTCATGGCGGGCACGGGGCTCGGCCAGGAAGAGATGGCAAAGCGGCTGAGCATGAGTCGGCCAGCGGTTGCCAATCATCTCCGGCTTCTCGAGCTGCCCGCGAGTATTCGCAGCCGGATTGCGCAGGGCACCATCAGTATGGGCGCGGCGCGCGCCCTCCTGAGCATCAAGGACCGCAAGGTCCAAGAGGACGCAGCCCGACGTGTGGCCGAGGGCCTGCTGACGGTGCGTCAAGTTGAAGCCTTGACACAGGCGCGGGCGGCCAGCGTGACGCCTGTCGATCCCAACCTCAAGGCGGTGGGGGAGGAAATCCAGTCCCTTCTCGGCACACGCGTGCAGGTGCGAGGACGCCTGGACCGCGGACGCGTGGTGGTGAGCTACAGCTCGCGCCGCCAACTGGACGGGCTGTTGCGCAAACTCCGCGCTCTCGACGCCGAGCGCGCAGAGGATGCCTCAGGTGATGACGGCCTGCTCAAAATCTGAACGCGCGTTCACACAACGCGAGGTGGCACTTCCGGCGGCGCTTCACGGCCACCGGTGAAGCGCGCCGTCGCGCCCGGACGAGCCGGACATTCAGCGCAACCGCTCTCCCATCACGAGGGCGCAAAAGCGCGAACGGCGCGCCGGGGGAGGCGCGCCGTCATGGAGCGGACAAGCGCCGTCAGTTCTTGGCTTCGGGCTTCGCGGGAAGTTTGAAGGAGCGCAGCACGGGCACCGCGGGCTTCACCGCAGGAGAACCAGTAACCGTCACCGCAGTGATGGTCCACGGCTTCTCGAGCACGTGCACTGCACAGTGGTCCACATGACCCTGCGGATCCTTCTTCGCGAGCGCACCATCGAGTTGGGTCAGCACCTCATCCGAACCCTTCACCTCTGCGAAGACCGTGCGGTCGTCGTTGCGGGGGAGCTCCTTGGTGAGCAGCAGCATGTTCACAGGGCTGATGCCCACGAATGAAACACCATCGAAGGCCTTCTCCATGAGCAAGCGGCCGCGCTTGCACTTCAAGCGGTTGGCTTCCTTCGGCAGAGTGAAGCCGGCGTCTTCCGAGTTGCCGCCCCAGAGGTCCTGCCGATCCGGCGCAACGCGCGCGAGCACAGAGCCCATGAGGACACCCCGCCCCGCAGTGCTTTCGAGCGTCTCTCGCTCCTGCGCATAAACGAGCGAGCCGTTGAAGTGACCCTCGGTCGCCATCTTGATGAAGTTGTCGACGGCTTGCGGTGCTTCTGCGGAGAAGAACTGCAACTCCAGCGCGTGGCTCTTGCCATCCGGATCGGTGAGGGTCAGCGTGGCGCTGAGCCTTGCGTCCGGAGTCTCCGCTGCATCCGCCTTGTGCGATTCCAGCCAGGCGATTTGCGTGCGGCAATACTCGACCAGTTTTGCCGGAGCCGTGGGCACAGTCTGCCCCGGCTGCAACACCGGACGCCATGGAATCTTCGCGATGAGATTCTCGTTGAAGCGTCCCTGAAAGGCGCTGGCATCTTCCAGCGCACGCTTGAAGTGCTCGAGCTTCTTCGCGGGGTCTTCGCTGTTGTCGCCCGCCTCACGCTCGGCACGCGCGGTGTTCATCAGCACAAAGGCTTCCTGCGGCTTGCCCTGCACCGACGCAAGGACGTCGCGCAGCGCAGCGGCGCGTTCGGCGCCCTCGGGCTTCGTCACCGCAGAAGTGTAATTCTCGGCGAGTTTGTCAGAGGCCTCTCGGTCCGAGGAGCTGGTCAAGTTGCGCACGATGATGATGCCAGCCACGAGGGTGCCCGCGATGAGCAGCAGCGTGACGTAGCGCTTCGGGCGCGCCGCAAGATCGTCACCCAGAGCTGCGAGTCCGGCCTTCGGCTCGGCAGCCGCGTTCTTGTCAGTTGAAGTCTGTGCCATGTCGAATCCTTGGGTCCTTGTCAGCGATCGCTGGCGCCGCGGCGCTTGATGACGATCCGTGTGCCGTCCTTGACCGTCGTTATTTCGACCAGACAAGTGGAACGGTCCTTGGCAAATGTGAGAGAGCGGGTCCCGCTATCGTTCGCGTCGCCCTTCGAGGTCCAGCCGTACGGGCGGGCCCCCATGGTGTCTTTGTAGAACGTCGCCACTCGTTCCGCGTCGAGCAGTCCCCAATAGTGCTGATCGCAGAGCTTCACGCCGCCCTCTTCATAGGAGAACGACCTGTTCTCGCGGTCGACGAGCTCGAAGCGCTCGGGCACAGGAACATCGTCCATCTGTGCTCGTTGAAGCTCCCTCGAGCGCGTCTCATCGACAGACGGCTGCGCGGGGTTCAGGGTGCGCGGGTTTTCGAGCTGTTCGGTGCAGGCCACGAAAAGCAGGCCCGACGCGATCACAAGCAGAGCGTTCTTCACGGCAGTCCTCCTCCGGAGGAAAGCGATTATACGAAGGCACTCGCGCTCAAAAACGGGAGCCTATAATGCAGCGGGAAGTGCCCCTTTGCCGCACCTCGAAGAGCCGACACTCGTACTCAATCGCTCGTGGGTTGCCGTCAGCACCACGACCGTGCGCGAGGCCGTGTCGATGGTCTACCGCGGCGTTGCTCGCGTGATCCAGCCTGAGACCTACCAGGTCCATACCTTCGACTCATGGGCGGACCTCTCGGTGCGCGAGGGCGAGGATTGCGTCCGCACCGTGCGCCTCGCGTTCCGCGTTCCCGAGGTGATCCTGCTCACGCGCCACGCGCGCATGCCGCTGCGAGAAGTGCCATTTTCCCGCCGAAATCTCTATCGTCGCGATGGCTACCGTTGTCAGTACTGTGGCCTGCACGGACCGACGAGCGAGCTCAGCATCGATCATGTCGTCCCACGCAGCGTCGGTGGCGGCACGTGCTGGGAGAACTGCGTCCTGGCGTGCCTCGACTGCAACGTGCGCAAGGCCAACCGGACGCCGCTCGAAGCCGGAATGGAACTGCGCCGCCCGCCGGCGCGGCCGCCATGGTCCCCCTGCCTCATGGTTCATGTCGGTCGACGCCGCGCGAGCTGGGAGAAATTCGTCAGCGATCAGTACTGGAACGTGGCACTGGAAGCGGATTAACAAGGGGTTCGCGTCTGGGAGGCAGGCCTTCCGCCCGCCACCACGCGTCGACTGCCGGGAGGATGCGCGGCAGGCCCTCATCACAGGACGCGCGCAAAGCGCGCCCCAGCAACCACGCAGCCTCGCCTTCGAGGCCACCGAGGGGCGCGGCATGGCCATCCAGTCTCGCCAAAGTCGTGCTGTCGAGAAAACAGCGCCCGTGGCGGTCGAGAAACCGCCACCGAAGCTCGCAAGTGGCTACCAGCGAACATGTTGGAGCAACAAACAGCAGCGACTCCAGCCCCCCGGAGATCTCTGTTCCAAGATGCAGAATGTCCAATTCCAAGAGGTAGGGGGCATCCACTGCGGAGAGGGTTGTTTCAAGCGCCACACCCGCACGAACCAGATCAAGCGCCACGGCCGAAGCAACCTCGACAAGTGTCGGAACATCAAACTGTCGGTGTTGTAATTGATGCCGGCCCAATGCCTTGAACGTACCGTGCTCTGCGATCGGACGCATGTCTGCGCTGATGCGGACGTGGACCAAAGCGAGGGGCTCGCCAGGGACACGAATCTCTGTGGCCGCCACGGGCAAGCGCTGCGGCACGCTGGCGCAGGACCAGAACAGGGCGATGAAGACGAGCGAGAGAAGCCGGTTCACGGGTTCGGATCATCGCCACTGTGGGGCGCGGACGCAATCGAAGGAACGCCATCTGAGAAGAAGCGCCACATCTCGGGGCCTCCCGGCCTAAGATCACTCACCCAACGCATCGAAAGGCCATATGCTGTACCGCACACTCCTCTGCAGTCTCGCGACCCTGGCGACACTGACGGGCCTCGCCGCTCAGGGCTGGGTCTCCGACCACGTGGGCCCGGAGGCGCCAAGTCCCAAGCCTTTCTTCATTGACTGGGAGCAGCAGGCCGCGCTGGCGCGCCGCAGCGGCGCGTGGCAAGCAGCACGCGAGGACCTTCCGGGCTGGATGGCCGTCCTCGACGAACGCAGCCATGCACCCCGTTATGCCTTCGGCCCGGGCATCCTGATGACGCGCGCATTGCCATCAGCCGACGAGGTCTCCGTCGCCGCGCTCAGATTGCGGCCGCTGCTCGCGCGCCTCTATTCCATTCCGGAAAATCAAATACATCTCCGCCACGTGCAGGATGCCGGACGCATCTGGTTTGTGCACCTGGAGCAGCGTATTCTTGATTTTCCTGTTGACGGCGCCGTCATCAAACTGCGTTTCGACAAGACGGGTCATCTTGTCCTTGTTGGCGGGCTCGTCGTGCCCATGGCGGAGCGAGACGCCGCGCCGGAAATATCAGCCGGCAATGCACGCGAGCGATTTGCGGCATACCTCATGGATCAAGGCTGGCTCGGCGCTGCGCGCGACGTCCAGTGGCTCGAAACCTCCCACGTGGTGCGCGTGCTCGAAGGAAGCACGCATATCGAGGGGAGGGCGGCCTGGAAGCTCACCGCGCTGACGGAAACACCCCGCGCGGACTGGGTGGGCTACGTGGATAGCCGGACCGGCGAAGTCATTCAGTGCTGGAACGATGTCCGCAATTGCTCCCATGGCGGACCGGAGGAAGTGGCCGCTCTGCTCGCGACGGCCACCGTGAACGGCACTGTGCGCGGCATGAACCATGAAGGCTTGTTGCCGAGCCAGGCCCCAGCCATGCAGGCCTACCCGGAGGTCCGGCTTACCGTGAATGGCGCCCTGCTCACCACCAGCGCCACGGGCACCTGGAGCTACTCCGGCGGCGCCACCACGATTCCGGTCACCAGTTCTCTGGATGGCCCGTGGGTTGCAGGGACGGCCAGCACAGGCACCATTGCCAGTTTCAGCAACGCAGCCGTTCCGTCCGGCGTCTTTGATGTCACATTCGACGACACGAATTCCACCGTCGGTGAGCGGGACATGGTCTATTTCGCCAACAAGGCGCACCGGGTCCTGAAATTGCACGCACCCACGATCACGCAGATGGACTCACCAGTGGTGGCGAATGCGAATCTCACATCCGGAACATGCAACGCGTTCTACAGTTCCGGCGCGAATTCCATCAATTTCTATGCGGCGGGAGGCGCGTGCATCAATACAGCCACATCGGCCAGTGTTGTCGAGCATGAATATGGCCATGGCATTACCATCCGGACTTACGCAGCTTCAGGACAAGCCGTACCGGGCCATCTCGGCGAAGGCTATGGCGATTGCATTGGTGGCGCCTGTGAGGACACCGCCACGGTTGGCAACGGATTCAGCGGACCGGGAACCATGGTCCGCAACATGAACAACACGTGCCAATACCCGTCGAGCTGCGGCACCGAGATCCATGCGCGCGGACTGGTGATCGGTGGTTGCTATTGGCACACCCGCGTCCAATTCGCCAACGCCTTTGGTGCCGCGGGCAAGACCCAGATGGATCAGTACTTGTTCCGGCACTTCATCGGTGCACCCCAGTCGGAGACGGACGCCCTGACGGACATGCTGATTCTGGATGACAACGATGCCAATCTCGCGAATGGCACCCCCAATTTGTCGAAATTCCATCAAGGCTTCACGGTGCAGCATGCGGTGCCTTTCCCGTTGCCGCTCGTCAACATCACGCACGCCCCGCTGCACGACACGCTCGATCAATACCAGCCCTACGAAGTGCGGGCCACTGCGACGGCATTCAGCGGCTCGGGGGCGACGGGCGTGACGTTGTTCTGGAGGAACGGCGCGAGCGCGTCGTTCACCAGCGTGGCCATGCAGGCGCTCGCCGGCAACGAATGGCGGGCCGCGATTCCTGTGCAACCCGCGGGCTCGGTGGTCCAGTATTACCTGCAGGCCAGCGCGGCGGGCGGCCTGACCGGGCTCTCGCCCAGCGGGGGAGCGGCAGCACCCCACCTCTTCAGAACTTCACGCCTTGGCGCCTTCTGGTCGGACGGCTTCGAGACGCCCAGTGGCTGGGTGCACATGCTCGTAGCGGGGCAGGATGACTGGCACAACAATGTGCATGGCAACCCGGGCCATGCCTACGACCCGGACACGGCCTACCAAGGCACACTCACATGGGGCAACGACCTCGTGCCTGCCGCCAACTGGAATGGCGATTACGCCGCGAACACAAACAACAACATCACGTCGCCGACGATCAACTGCACCGGCCGCACCGGAGTCAACCTGGTTTACCGACGCTGGCTGACCATCGAAGACGCGGTTTACGACCACGCGCGCATCCTTGTCAGCAACAACAATGGCACGAGCTGGACCGTTGTCTGGCAGAACGCGACCGGCAACGGTTCGCAGGACCACATCGACACCAACTGGATCGAGCACACCATTCCTCTCAGCAGCTTCGCGGACAATCAGGCACAGGTGAAGCTTCGTTTCGAGCTCACGTCGGATGCCGGTCTGCAGTACGGCGGCTGGAACATCGATGACTTGAAGATGACGGCGGCCACAACCGGCACCATGCTCGGAAGCTCAGGCTCTTCGTCCGTCGGGCAGACCTGGAACTTGTTGGTGAATGGTCTGGCGGGCGATCAGGTGGTGTTGGCAGCGGGAACCGCGTTGCAGGGCATGTACTACCCGGGGATCGGGAGCCTGAGCCTGAACCTCTATGCACCATCCACGGCGATCATGGCGACGGTGGTGGTTCCGGCGGGCGGTCAGGTGCAGATTCCCTTCGCGATTCCTGCACTCGTCGGGTTCTCTGCCCACTTCCAGGGCCTGCTGTTCCCGGCAGGTGCAGCAACGAACTTCCTCATCAGCAACGTCGTATCGGTCACCATCACACCCTGACCGGTTGCGCGTGCCGGACGCGCATACAATCCGGCCATGGAGATCTGTGCGGCGCATCGCGCGCCCTGGTGGGAGCGCGCCATACCCGTGTGCTTGGCGCTCGGCGTCTGGGCGTGGGTTGTCGGGTTGCCGTTCCAGCTCGACGACCACACATTCCTGCGCTGCGGGTACGTGTTCATTCACGGCGGTGACAGCGCTACGGCCGAGACGGCCTTTGGCGGCGGCGACTATTTGTTCCGACCCGTGCTGGTTCTGTGGTTGTGCGGATGGTCGTTTCTCGATGGCATTCCGTTGCATCCGGGCGTGCACCATGCAGCCTCGTTGTCTTTGCATCTTCTGACCGTCTGGCTCCTGCATGTGTTGCTGCTCAACTGGACGGGACGTCGCGCCGCGCTGCTCGGCGCGTTGGTGTTCGCAACACTCCCGGCAGGGGGCGAGGCCATCGCCTGGATCGCGGCCAGCGGAGATCTGATGGTCACAGCCGTCGGGCTTGGAGCGGCATGTCTTCTGGTGCGGCCGGATGCCGGCTGGAAACAGTGGTTGGGCGCCGGGTTTCTCGGCGCCATCGGGCTGCTTTCCAAGGAGACCATGCTCTCCGTATTGCCGGTTCTTCTGCTGCTGACGGCGCTGCACCGGACACCCGCGGCGTTGCGCAACAGGCTGAGCGCCGCGGGGTTGTTCTTGGCGCCGATCATCGCTGCCTGGCTTTTTCGGGGCTGGGTGATGGGCAGCCTGTCCTTCCACTACGCGGGAGGTCGAAGCCTCAGCCTCGATGCGGAGCAGCTTGCGAGCTTTGCGGAAAAGCTCCCGGATCTCCTGCGCGTGTTGCTGGCGCCCTTCACGCCCAGCTTCGAGCAGAATCATCCACCCGCGTTGCCCTGGCCACGCGTCGTCTCGCTCTGTCTGCTGGCGATTCCCGCGCTCGTCGGCGCCTGCAGCGGCCGCCGCGGCCTCGCGGCCCTCGCAGCCTTCGCGTTGCTGCTTCCGGCGCCACTCTTCGCGGCGCCGCCTCAGGCTGGCGAGGTGTTCCTGCGCTCGCTCTACCTTCCGGGTGTGGCGCTGGCACTGCTGTGGGCCTTCGCGCTGGACGTGGGCCTGCGCAGAGGGGGCATGACAACGATCCTTGCTTTTGCGTTCCTTGTGGGCGCACTCGTCGTCAATGGGGAGGGCCTGCTGCGCATGCGCGCCTTGTGGCTGGATGTCGGTGGCGAAATCAACGCGGAGCTGCAGATGATCAAGGCGGCGCGCGGCATGGACCAGTCCGGCGCCGTCGTTGTGCTCGGGTCGCGTGATGGCCGGGATGGCGTTCCCATGCTCGGGAACCTCGTGCAATACGCCTTCATTCCGCCTTTCAGGGAGAAGGATGCGGGCGTGATCGCGCTCACGGACCGGCGCGCACTGCTGGGCGAGGAGGTCTTGATCCACGCGAGCGCGGCCGCGCCGCTCACCATTCTGGAGTTCAATCAGCAGAGCGCGCTCATGCGCAGGTTGGATCTGCCCGCGGGGTCCGAACTCGGAACAGCTACTGGACCGGATGCGGAAGGTTGGTGGCGGCTTGATGACGAACTGGCACCGCGGGCCGCTCCGGAACTCGGGCTCGCGTTCACAGCAGGACCGGCCGCGAGCGTCGCCATTGAAATGGACTTCGGCGGGCGTGCTCTGCGACGGGAATTGTCGTTGCCGCAATCGCTCACACCGCGCACGGCGCACTTGTTGCTCGATCAGGATGAGGAATGGATGCTGGCCCCCAAGGCGCCTCGCATCCGTGTGACGGGAGCGGCACTGTCAGCTCCGTTGCGCGCGGGACGCGTGGCACGCACCCTCACCATCCGGCAGCCGGCGGAGAACGCGGACCTCTCGGACGGATTGACGGAACTACAGCTCGTCGGTCTGCCCGAAGCGGCGCAGTCCATCGCCGTCGAGTGCCATCTCAGTGCAGGGAAGGGCCAGTGGCTGACGGCCTTTCAGTTGGCCGCCGAAGCACCACAGCGTGTGCAAGGCTCGGCATTCCGGACGTGGCGCTACGGCTCCGGGGACCGCGTGGAAGCCGCGCTCGACCCGCTCTTGCGGCCCGACAACATCACGGCGCTGGCGAGGAAACATCTGTTGCCACTGGGGCTCAGCGCGATCGTGCTGCGTGTACGGGCCGAAGCCCGGAGCGCCGACGGATCCGTGCTGGCGCGCTCCGACTGGCGCCACGTCAAACTCGCGTACTGAAGCCGCGGTCGCGGGCGTGCTAGAAACCAGCGAGGAAACTCCATGCGCTTCCAGACCCGAGCTATTCACGTGGGACAGGAACCCGAGAGCAAGACGGGTGCTGTGGTCGTCCCGATTTTCCAGACCTCCACGTACGCGCAAGCGGCGCCCGGTGTCCACAAGGGTCACGAGTATTCGCGCACGAGCAATCCCACACGGGACGCTCTGCAAGAGTGCCTCGCCTCTCTGGAAAGCGCGCGGCATGGCCTCGCCTTCGCTTCCGGCATGGCAGCGTCCAGCACGCTCCTGCTCGCGCTCAGCTCTGGTGATCATGTGGTCAGCAGCGATGACGTCTATGGCGGCACTTTTCGCGTGTTCGACAAGGTCATGCGGCGACACGGGCTTGAGTTCACCCAGGTGGACACATCGAGCATCGACGCCGTGCGCGCGGCGCTGCGCCCCGCAACGAAGCTCGTGTGGGTGGAGTCGCCCACCAATCCGCTGCTCGGCATCACGGACATTGCAGCCGTGGCGACACTCTGTCGCGAGCGCGGCATCACGTTGGTCGTCGACAATACATTCATGAGCCCGGCACTGCAGCGTCCTCTTGAACTGGGCGCGGATCTCGTGCTGCATTCCACTACGAAATACATCGGCGGCCACAGTGACGTGGTGGGCGGATTCATCGGCACCAACTCGGCCGAGTGGCACGAACGTCTCAAGTTCCTGCAGAACGCGGCCGGCGGCGTGCCCGGTCCGTTCGATGCGTGGCTCACGCTGCGCGGCCTCAAGACCCTCGCGCTGCGCATGGAGACACATTGCCGCAGTGCGTTGCAGATCGCGGAGTGGCTGAGCACCCACGAGCGCGTGGAGAACGTGCTCTATCCAGGTCTCGCGACACATCCGGGCCATGCGGTGCATGCGCGGCAGGCATCCGGTGGTGGCGGTGTCATCAGCTTCCGCGTGAAGGGCGGGCTCGATGCTGCGCGCAGGGTCTGCTCAGCGACGAAGCTCTTCTTCCTCGCGGAGTCCCTGGGCGGCGTCGAGAGCCTGATCGAACATCCGGCCATCATGACGCACGCTTCCGTTCCGGTGGAACAACGCACCGCGCGCGGGATTGGCGACAATCTCATCCGCATCTCCGTGGGCATTGAGCACCTTGAGGATCTGCGCGCCGATCTTGCCCAGGCACTGGCGCACGCCTGAGAGGCGCCCGCGCATTGATCGCGCGCAAGCAATCGCAAAATCCGGTTCAGATTCGTCACGACAGCACACAACTGCCGTCGGTCAAGCGTTGAAAGGCCGGGGCTTGAGCCGAAGAGAGCCGCGTCTGCTCTTCCGGGACGCACTGCCCGCGCGAGGCCCCGTGTGGTGAAGAACAGACCAGCGCACGCACACAGATGGATGTGCCTACCGCCTGGATGCACCGACACCTGATTGAGGAGGATGGGGTCTACGCGGACTATTTGCGCTTCTGCAGCGGCCGTACTCATCCCCCCCAGGAGTCGGAAACATCAGGAGCGGTCTGAGCCGCTGCCGGCGAGGCAGGGCTCAGCTGAGCGCGATGCTGCATCTGCTTCGGCATGATGCGCGGCGGCGCTCCGCGGCTTCGTCGTGGGTAGGTAGCCGCTGCTGCTGGCCAATGATTCACGCAACTGGAAGCGGCCAACACTGAGAGTGAGCTCGCGCGCCTCGGTGCGCATGGCCTGCGTGGCCGCACTCGATTCTTCCACGAGCGCCGCATTCTGCTGCGTGACGGTGTCCATCTCGCGCATGGCACTGGCGAGCTTCGCGATACCCACGTTTTGCTCGCCGGTTGATGCGGCGATGGAGTCCATGAGCGTGGTCACCTTGCGAATGGACGCCACCACGTCCTGCATGGTAGAGCCCGCGATCTGGACCTGGCCGGAGCCAGCGCGAACGAGTGTCGCGGATTCCTCGATGAGCTTCTTGATCTCGCGCGCCGCTTCCGCGGAGCGTTGGGCCAGTGAGCGAACCTCGCTCGAAACAACCGCGAAGCCACGCCCCTGTGAAGTGCGAAGCAAGCTGGCGGAACTGGAACTTCCGATAGA